>SAMEA3663175__coassemble_35_pt1 | contig 50927 bp, 39 predicted proteins | sample SAMEA3663175__metabat2_low_PE_006 | metagenome-assembled genome bin SAMEA3663175 (sample SAMEA3663175) | pig gut metagenome | biome: pig gut; feature: pig-associated habitat; material: faeces | place: Denmark | collected 2012
TATAACAGATGTTGGAAACCTTTTTTATTGGGGAATTATATTTTACTGCTTGCCCTTTACCAAAGCCCTACAATCTCTTCTTGACCAACATTTCTACTCAATTTATAATTATATTATTGAGGAAAATTTACTTTTTCTTAAATCTCGTAGTCTAAAAGGAATTTTGTGGAACATTCGTATACAATTGTTGTGCCTGATACTGGAATATTAACTAAACTCTGTGGCACTAACGATAGCAATTTACGTCTCATTGAACAGCACTTAGGTGTTCCTGTGTATATGCGGGGAAATGAACTTTCAGTTGAGCAGGATGATCCTCAGGTTCAACAGCAGTTCCGTTTTATCATTGATCGTATTATAGACGAAATCCAGGATGGATATGCAGATTCCGAAGATGCTGTTGCTTCCCTTTTAAATACTGACTTAAATCCTGACTATACTCCTACAAAAGCCTTTTTTGATTCTAAACGGCAGCACGCTACAATGGACGAAGGTGCAATTATCGTTCCGGGAGCCCAGAAAAAACTTTATCCAAAAACTCAGAATCAGGCAGATTATGTAAAACTTCTTAGAACACATGACATGGTTTTCTGTTCGGGACCTGCAGGAAGCGGTAAAACATTCCTTGCTGTAGCAGAAGCTTTAAGACTTGTTCTTTCTAAAGAAAAAAAAGGAATTATTTTAACTCGTCCAATTGTTGAAGCTGGTGAGAATCTTGGTTTTTTACCAGGTGACCTTGAACAGAAAATCGGACCTTATTTAAGACCACTTTATGATTCTATGGAATTCCTTCTTTCTAAAGAAACTGTAAAAAAGTTAATTGAAAATGATATTATCGAAACTGCTCCTTTAGCTTACATGAGGGGGCGTACTTTAAATGATAGTGTTATCATCCTTGATGAAGCACAAAATACTACATGCGAGCAGATGAAAATGTTCTTGACTCGCATGGGTAACGGATCAAAGGTATTTATTACCGGAGATGTAACTCAAATAGACTTACCAAAGAGATGTAAGTCAGGACTTGTTCACGCACTTGATGTCCTTTCGGGGATTGCTGAAATTGGAATGATGCAGATGACTGGCTCTGATGTTGTAAGAAATCCTCTGGTAAAGAAAATTGTACAGGCGTACGAAAATGCAAAAGACCAATGACACTCAGCCGGTAAATACCGGTAATTCAAAAAAATCTGATAATTTCTTTCACAGTTTAGCTCTTAACTTGAAGAAGGATTATCCTGTTTTAATTCTTTCAGTTGTCGCTTTTATAATATTAGGAATTATATGTTTCTTAGGTGTTACAAAAAGCTTGACAGTTGCAGCTTTCTCATTGAACGAATATGAAGTAGGCCAGATTGCTGACAGAACTATTGAAGCTGACAGACCTTTACCTGCAACTGCAGCGTATCCGTTTGCAATTGGTGATCATGAAAAGATTATCAAGAAAGGATTTGCCATTACAGAAGATGGTTACAGAAAGCTTGAAAAAATGGCCAATACAAAAGAATATATCGATTACAGAGCTTATGTAGATACATTGCTTTATTTATTCCTTTTAATGATTTTGTGGACATTGCTTTATTCAAAACCATTACTTGGAAGAAAAGCTGCCTTTAAGGAACTTTTGATTCAGATAATTTTCTTTATTCTGATTTATGGATGTGCAATGTTTGCTCCAAGAATTCAATTCTTTGCGCGAAGTTCATATCATCTGATTATTGCAATTCCAACTGCATTGTTTATTTTCCTTATTACACTGCTTTTTGGAGAACGATCTTCAGTTTTCTTTTCAATCATCGTTTCTCTTGGTGTGTTGAACGCATCAAATTACGATCTGGTTCCTTTCCTGTTTACTCTTGCTGTTTCTTTCAGTTCTACAAGAATTATCCGTAAAATTGAAACTCGTATTGATATGGTATTTGCATCTCTGGCTGTTGCAGCTTTGAATATTGTTTTTATGTTTATTCTTAAAGTTTTATTCAATGAAAGTTTTGATGATATTGCACCTGTTATTTTTGCACTTGCAGCAAACGGTTTTATTTCTGGAATTCTTGCCCTCGGTTTTATTACTCCTTTGGAACAGGTTTTGAACACAGCTTCTGTATTCAGATTGATGGATTTAAGCGATTTGAATAATCCTACAATGCGTAAACTGCTTTTGAATGCTTCTGGTACTTATAATCATTCCATGATGGTTGCAACACTTGCTGAAAATGCATGTAAAGAAATTGGTGCTAATTCACTTGTTGCACGAGTTGGTGCTTATTATCACGATATTGGTAAAATGGATCAGAGTGAATATTTTGTTGAAAATCAAAGTGGTCAGAACAAGCATGATGAAATGAATCCATCTCTATCTGTTTCAGTAATCAGAAGTCATGTTAAGCGTGGTGTAGAAAAAGCGCATCAGCTGCATCTTCCTCCACAGATTATTGATATTATTGCAGAACATCATGGAAACAGTGTAATTGCTTATTTTTATAATGTTGAAAAACAGACTAACCCTGATGTTCGTGAAGAAGATTTTTCGTACAACGGAGTTCCTCCAACAACTAAAGAAAGTGCAGTAGTTATGCTGGCAGATACAGTTGAGGCAGCATGTCGTACTCTTGAAAAGCCTTCTGTATCACGCCTTGATAAGTTCATTCAGCAGTTAATTGCTGCAAAACTTGAACATCATCAACTTGATAATTGTCCTCTTACATTTAAGGAACTTACAGTTATCCGTGAATCTTTTGTAACAATTCTTGCAGGGTATTATCATTCAAGAATTGAGTATCCGGATCAGAAAGATCCAGATGCAGAAGAAAAAAAGAAAGCTGATGAAATTCCTTCTTCAAAAAAAGTTGCATCAAAGTTTAAGTCAAAAAAAGAAGAGAAAAATGGAAAATAAAATTTTAATTAGTGTTCAGGAGGAAATGAAAGCTCCTGCTTTTATAGATAATGTTGAAGATTTTGTTCTCAAAGCAATGGATAAACTGAAGTTTCACAATGAAGAAGTTTCTATTTTATTCTGTAACAATGAGTATATTCGGGAACTTAATAATAGTTATCGTCAGATTGATTCAGCGACTGATGTGCTTTCTTTTGAAAATGATTATGTTTATGAAGAAGACGGTGTAGAATGGACTGCTGTTGGTGATATTGCAATCAGTGTTGAAATGATTGGAGAAAATGCAGAGTATTTCAAAACAACACCTAATGCAGAATTGAAAAGACTTTTAGTTCATGGTCTTCTGCATTTAAATGGAATGGATCATGGTGAAGAGCATATTGAATCTGGTGTTGAACCTGAATGTGAAATGCTTGTTCTTCAGGAAAAACTGTTGAAAGAATTAGATAGTGAAATTGTAATTAAATAAAGTTAAGACGGAAAATTTAATGAGCTTATTTGGTTTTGGTACTAAAAAAAATAAAAAGGAAAATTCTGTAGAATCACAGGAGCAGAAAACAACAGAAGAGCTTCTTGAGGAAGAAAAAGAAGATATGATTCAGGGAGTTGAAGAACTCTCAACAACTTCTGTAAAAGAAGTAATGATTCCCCGAATTGATGTTGATTTTATCAATATTGAAACAGACAGAGCTGAGCTGCTTGAGAAAATAAGTGACAGCGGTCATTCAAGATTCCCTGTTTATAAAGATTCTATCGATAATGTAATAGGAGTGCTTTATGTTAAGGATCTTATCAGATGCTTTTCTAAAGAGGAACCTTTTGAACTTGAAAAGATAATTCGTAAGGCTTACTTTGTTCCAGAGACAAAAAGAATTGACAGCCTTTTGCGGGAGTTTAAAAGACGTCATATTCATATTGCAATGGCAGTTGATGAATACGGTGGACTTTCTGGAATTGTGTGCATGGAAGATATCATCGAAGAGATTGTTGGTGATATTCAGGATGAATTTGATAATGAACGGGACGATATTGTAAGTCTTGGAAAAAATATATGGCTTGTAGATGGTCGTGAAAATCTTTCTGATTTGAATGAAGAAATTGGTTCAACATTCCCGCAAGAAGAATTCGATACATTAGGTGGATTTGTATTGGATCTTTTCGGAAAGATTCCTGTTAAATATGAAAAGATGACATGGAATAACTATGATTTTATCATTCAGGATATGGATGTTCATAGAATTGATATGATTAAAGTTGTATGTCATGATAATGAGGGTGGGAAAAAGGATGAAAAAGATTAAGATAGCACTGGTGTGCTGTTCACTTTTAATTTTATGCAGTTCTGCTTTTACACAGGTAAATGGCTTTAAGAAAACTACGGCCTTTGAGCAGACTTCTAAACTGTCAGCATCTGAACTTTACAACATAGGCTATGATTATTTTTTAGAAAAAAACTGGTGGCAGGCTTCTGAAAAATTCCAGGAAGCTTTACAAAAAAATGAAGCTTACTCTGATGCCTGGTATATGCTTGCAAAATGTTCATATGAAATGAACCAGTTTGATCTTGCAATTGAATATGTTAGTAAAGCTCAAAAGTATGCCGGTGAAAAATCTGAATATGTAAATTTAAAAGCTTTCTGCTACATCTCTACCGGTAAATTTAAAGATGCAGAAAATATTTTTAATTCCATTTTAAAACAATACCCAAACGATATTGAAGCAAGATTCGGGCTTGCTGAGCTTGAACTTTTTTCTGGTAAACTTACAGGCGCTGAAGGTCTTTACAAGGATGCGCTTAAAAGACAGCCATCAAATGTTAAAGCCCTTTTAAGTCTGGCGCTGGTTTCTACAGAACTTGGTAAAAGAGATCTTGCAAAAGATTATATAAACAAAGCACTTCAGTCTCATGCAAATAATGAAGAAGTATATTATATAGCTTCGTATCTTGCAGCAATGAGTGGTGATTACACAGATGCTGAGCGTAAGGCTTTAATGGCAGTTCAGGTAAATGGGAATTATGACAGTGCATATGAACTTTTAGGAACAATTTATTATGCACAGAAAAGATATCAGGATGTTCTAGATATTGCTGATTTCAGAATTAATCGTAACCGTAATTTAACTCAGGCATGGTATATTAAAGGACTGGCACTTGAAAAACTCGGACGTTTCGAAGAATCAATTTCTACATGGGAAAGAGGTCTCGAAATTGATCCTGGTGATGAAATTATGCGAACTGCTTTTGAGCTTTCTGTTCTTCAAAATACAAACATTGAAGATCCTAGACGTAAAGGATGGGCAACATATCATGTAAGAAAAGGTCAGGAATATCAGAAAAAATATCTTGGGCCTCAGGTTCGATATGAATATCAAACAGCTTTAAAAATTAATCCTAAAAACAAAACTGCTCGAAATGCTTTTGCACAGATGCTTTATAACGATGGATTCAATGAAAATTATCTTGAGCAGATAAAATTCGTAAAAGAAAATACAACTGAACCTCAGTTCAAAAATTCTTCTAAACCAACTGATGCAGAAGTTGACAGAAAAATTAAGTATATTCGTCTTTCAGATACCATTGAAGGATTTGAATCTCTTATGACAAATACAATGGCTCAGAGATGGGATATAAATCCCTTCTACTTAGATAAGACAAGATGGAATATCGGTATCTACTATATGGAAAAAATTGAACCGATGTATCATTGTGATATTGCTCGTATTGCTGCAAATAATCTTCGCTTAATGTTCCAGGGAATTTCTTCGACTAATGTCAGATTATTTCCAGAATCCGTTACAGGTTATGCTGATGCATATAAAAAGGCTCATGATAGAAATCTCGATTATTTTATCATCTTAACTGGTGATGAAACTGACAGGGATGTAAAGATAGATGCTGTAATTTATTCGGGAAGAACAGGTACAAAATCTGCAAATTTCTCGATTTACAGAACAGGTAATGAACGTTTTTCGGGTGCACTGCTTCGTTTAAGAAAAGATATCCTTTCGATTCTTCCAGTCAGAGCAACAATATTAAACAGAAACTTAAATGATATTCTTTTGGATATTGGTAAGTCAGAAGGAATGATTAAGAATGCTGAGTTTGTTGTTGTACGTAAAGGTGCATTAAAAACAAGTGATACAGGTGTAGGACTTGTATATGATGAACGAGATGCATTGGGAAAGGTGACGATTACCAAAACATCTGAAGAAATTTCTGAAGGTATTCTTTCTGACACAGGTTTTTATGACAGAGTAAACTCAGGTGATGAACTTGTGCTTTTAAAATTACCTGATAATAAGGATAAATCAAATCAGAGTGAAACTGCTTTGGATACAGCACCTCAGGCTGAACAGGAAACAAAACCAAGTTCACTTAAAGGTGCCGATCTGGAAATTACCAGAACTCCATCGCTAATCAGAATGATTAAAGAATTGAATTAATCTTTTACGGTTATCATATCGAGACTTGAATCAATCCATTTCTTGCTCAGTTCAGGAAATTGTTCCTGAACTTGAAGGAATTGGAATACTGCTTTTTCGTATTCTTTAGCAAAGTAGTAGGATTCTCCAAGATAGAAGGTAGCTCTGCTTGTTACCTCTGGGCTTCTGTGAATGCTTAAAAAATCTGTAAGCTCATTAATGGAAGCTTTAAAGTTTTTCTTAACGAAGGATGATTTTAATATTTTGAACAGATAATAATCATCACCACCTTCCGGACAGATCAGATCATTTTCAAATATAAATAATTTTGTAATCCTGTTGCTTGTTCCTGTATATTTACTGCCAAGTGCCTTGGCCTGTTCCATAGCTTTAGGACCAAGAATATTCTGTTTATTCTTTGTTACTTCGATTAATCCTGGAGTAGGAAGTGGAATGTCTCTCATTTTTTCAGAAGGATCAGGTTCAGGACCTGAAATTTTTTTGTTGTTAGTAGATGGGGGAGTGATTACTTTCTCATCTGTATTTGCTGTGGCAACTCTTGCACCGTTTACAGTGGTGTTTACTGATGGAAGAATAACATTGTATGTACCATTTGTTGTTGTACAGATGATGCAGAAATAATATTCACGGGAATCACTCAGTGTGTCCATGTATGTAAATGTTTCGGAATCCAGCTTTATTAATGGTTTTAAAGTTGAAAGCTGCTGTGATGATGTAATTGGCTTAATATCACGGAAAATCAAAAATCCTGTGATTTCAGGAGTTGAGTTTTGTGGAGCCTTCCAGGTTAATTTTATTGTTTTATTAGATTTGGGAATTGCATTAATTTCTGAAACAACAGGTCTTGATGACTGAGCAAAAAATAATGAGCAAGTCATAAAGAAAGTTAATAAAGCTAAGATTTTTTTCATTTTCATACTATATATTGTATAATCATTTCAACTTATTTGACAAGATACATTGTTTAATTTATTCTATTACAAAAGATTTAAGGAAATTAGCCATGTTAGAAGAATTGAAAATGCCCATTTCAGAACTTAAAGAAAATGTTATGAATGTCTGGGGGTGTCTTTGACTCTGATTCCATTTACAGCAAAATAGCTGAACAGGAAGAATTACAGAATCAGAGTGACTTTTGGGATAATCCGGAAAAAGCCCAGAAGGTAATGAGCAAAATTAAGGCCTTAAAGCTTCGTGTTGATCCTTGGAAGGAATTAATCAACGATATTAATGATATTGAAGCGATGTATGAACTTGCAGAGGAATCTGGGGATGCAGATACTGAGCAGGAAATTCGTACAATGCTGGAAGAAGCAAATAAAAAATATGAAAAACAAAGTGTACTGAATCTTTTGTCTGGAGAAGTTGATAATTCCAGTGCCTTTTTAACAATTCATGCAGGTGCTGGTGGCACAGAGGCAGAAGACTGGGCTTTTATGCTGAGTCGTATGTATACACGCTGGGCAGAACGCCGTGGATTTAAAATTGAAACAGTAGATATTCTTGAAGCCGAAGGTGGAATTAAGTCAGTTACTTTCCAGATTGATGGTGAATATGCATATGGTTATTTAAAGGCAGAAGCTGGAATTCATCGACTTGTTAGAATCAGTCCCTTTGATGCAAATGCACGTCGACATACATCTTTTTCAAGTGTATTTGTTTTTCCTGTTCTTGATGACAGTATCGAAGTAGAAATCAGACCAGAAGATCTTCGTGTTGATACTTATCGTGCAGGCGGTAAGGGTGGCCAGCATGTTAACAAAACTGACTCAGCTGTTCGATTTACACATTTACCAACAGGAATTGTTGTTGCCTGTCAGAGTGAACGAAGCCAGATTTTTAACCGCCAGGCTTGTATGAGCATGCTTAAAGCAAAGCTTTATGAGTATTACCGGGAACAGAAAGAAAAAGAAAATTCAAAATTTGCTACTGAAAAAAAAGATATCGGCTGGGGAAACCAGATCCGTTCTTATGTATTCCAGCCATATACAATGGTAAAAGATCATAGAACAAAATGTGAATCAGGAAATATCCAGGCTGTAATGGATGGCGATATTGATCAGTTCATTGAAGCATACTTAAAGGCAAAATGGACTGGTGCACCAATGGATGATACTGACGACGGTGATGATTTATAATATTAAATCAAGACATTATTATGTCCTTCGATTTTTACTGATTATAATTACGATTTTTTTCTCAATAAATAATATGTTTGCAGAAGAAACAAAACCTTGGACGATTGGAGCAAAAGCTTTCACATATTCCCAGGATATAAAAAGAAGTGAATATGAAAAAGCGGTGCTCAAGACAATTCCCCAATTGATTCTTGATCATCTTCACGGATTAAAAGGAAGAAATGTTCCTGCTGATGAATTACTTGATAGAAAAATTGATGAGCTTGTAAAAGAAAGATTAGCGCTTTTTCTTGAGCTTTCAAAGGAATCTAAAGTTCGCGATTCATATGTGCTCAAGGATTTTTCTGGTTATCAGTTCAAAAAAAATATTTCACTATCAGAAAAGAAAATAGCTGAGATTCAAGAAAAAATTGAAGCAAATCTTGAACAGCAGGAAAAACTTATTGCTCAGTATAAAGACGGAAATAGTCAGTTTGAAAATTTTGCTCTTTATAAAAATGATTCAGATTCTTTATTTGAGATATCTGATAAAAATACAGAGGATGATTTTTTTTCCTATAATTTTTCCTCTGAAGTAACTAAGGCAAATATAAACGGTTTGATTACAGGAACTATTGTAACTTATGGAAGTTATGCTGCAGTTTCTGTAGAGCTGATTTTATATCCTGGAGCAAAATCAACAGGTGTTATTACAGAAGTTGGAAGCTTTTCAAAAATCGAAACTATTGCGAAAAATATTGCTTATCGGTTAATTCCAAAAATTGAAAACTCTATTCCATGTGATGTAACAATTAATCTTGTAAATGAAGATTTAAGAAAAGACGCAAAGCTTACAGTTGATTCTACAATTTATGATCCAATTCCTAAAAAACTGGTATTAAGTACTGGAGTTCATAATCTTACATTTGAATGTAAAAATTTCAGAAAGGAAAGTTTTTCATATGGTTTCGGATATGAAAAAAAATATGTAATTGAAATAGATTTTGTAGAGAATGTACCAATTCAGACTGCATTTAATTTGAAAACACCTATTCAAGGAAACCTATTTTATAATGGTACACAGTCTGATGATAATGTTATTTCAGTAAAGATAAATAATCATGGTGTTCTTGGATATTATTTAACTGAAGATGAAAATTCCCTTTTCTTTATGATTCCGAAAGAGAAGATTGAAAATGGTTCTTCTGTAAATCTTAATTTAATCAATATTGATGTTGGACAAAATATAGATAAAAGACGAAAAATGATGTATATTTCGTATAGTGCTTTAATATGTTCATTGCCATATCTGTTTTATTCATATTCCAATTATAACAACCTTTATAGAAGTTATAGTACTGGAAATCATAATATAGATTTAAATGAATTACAGACCTATCAGACAATGAGCTATATTGGAATTGGTTTGTCAGCAGGAATCGGTGTATGGTTTATTTATGAGCTTGTACAATATCTTATTGCTGCTAATAAAGCATTGCCAGTTGAAGCAAAAAAATCTTCTGTTACTTTTGAGCAGTCGGTTTCTGATTTTGAATCAATGCAGTTGATGTTCAAGGCAATGGCAGAAGAAGAAAAAAAACGTCAAGAAGCAGAAAAACAACTGGAAGAAGAAAATAAGACGACAGAGGATTCATTGTCGCAAGAAAATATAGAGGAAAAACAATAATGGCAAAGCTTTCATTTGCACAGGCAATTAAAAATTTATTTTCAGCTCATAAAAAAGAAGATACAGAATTCTTTGAAGATCTTGCAGATGCTTTAATTGAAGGTGATATTGGTGCAAAGAATGCAATGGAGCTTGTTGATCAGCTGGAAAAAGAATGTAAAGAAGGAAAAATTCATGGAAATGAAGAAATCCTTAAACATATGAAAGTTCTTCTTTCAGAATATGTTAAAAGTGTTGAGTTTGTTCCTGAAAAAGGAAAGATTAATATATGGATGATGCTTGGTGTAAATGGTGTAGGTAAGACAACCAGCTGTGCCAAAGTTGCAAATCTCCTTATTAAGAATGGATTTGAACAGGTTGTACTTTCTGCAAGTGATACATTCCGTGCTGCTGCAATTGAACAGCTTTGTTATCATGGTGAAAAAATTGGTGTAAGAGTTGTTAATCATCAGCATGGTTCAGATCCATCAAGTGTTGTTTTTGATGCTGCTGAAAGTGTAAAAGCACATGGTGGTGGACTTGTGATTGCTGACACCGCAGGTCGTCTTCATAATAAAGAAAACCTGGTGCACGAACTTGAAAAAATTGACAGAATATGTAAGCAGAAAGCTGATGAAGGATGTTATAAAAAGATTCTTGTTATAGATTCAACAACTGGTCAAAATGCGTTACGTCAGGCAGAAGTATTTAATGAAGCAATTGGTGTAGATGCAATTATTATGACAAAATATGATTCTACTGCAAAAGGTGGTGTTGCAATTAGTATTGGTAAAGATCTTGGAATACCTGTATTTTATGTTTGTACAGGAGAGACATATTCGGATATTTCACTTTTTAATTGCGATGATTATTTAAATACATTCCTTGGATTGTAATTTTTTTGGAATTTTATCTTATGAAATTGAGAATGCACAGATTGAATATAATTTTATTTATGATATTTCTTTGTGCTCTTGATTTATACCCTCAGGAAAATGTACAAACTGCGCAAGCTGATGTTTTACCTGTAGAAGAAAAATCCGAAGTTAAAAAAAATATAATTCCTGAATATGAACATATTCTTGATTCAAGCTCCAGATTGCATATGTTTACTTACAAGGATGAAAATCTTGAACATTTTGCTGTTCATAATTCAAATAAATCCAATGCAAGATCACTGATTCAGCATTCAGGTAAAAAAACAAAAAGATTTTTTTACGATGAGCAATTGAAGCTCTCTTGTGTTGAATTGTGGAATATTGAAAAAAAAGTTGCTGACAGTTCATTGGAGACTATTACTTACTATTTTTATTCTTCTGATTTGTTGAAAACTGTATATTCAAAAAGGGACTTTTATATTGAATCAAAAGAAATTTCTTTAAAAGAAAAAAAATTGTTGCAGTCTTTTTATGATGTAAATGGGTTTCTAATAGAAAAAAACGAATATTCTATTCTAGGTGTTGATGAAAAACACAAAATTGAAGTCTCAGATAAGTACAAGGAGCTTCCATTTTCTTTAAGACGGGAATATTCATTTTTTTACAAATATGACAGTGCAGGACAGATTGTCAGTGAAGAAGAAATTCATAATGAATATAGAACTGAGTCTGCTTTAAGAGTTAATAAAACTACATCTAGAAAAAATATTTATGAATACCTGGAATCAAATTGTCCTCCTGTAACAACATTTTATGAAAATAATATTCTTCGTATGAAAACTATTTATTCATCTCAGAAAGATTATTTTCAAAACATTTATTTCGACAATAATAATTATGTAAAAGTACAATATAAAGACGGTCGAAAAATCTCTGAAATTTTTTACATTGATGGAAAGGCCTATGAACAATAATTTTTCATTTAAGCCATGGATTCATTTCGTTTCAAAACGTTTTTCTACTGTTGATAACAAAGGTAAAAGCGCAGTTACAACCAGATTGTCATCACTTGGTATCTGTTTTGGTGTAATGACACTTATCGTTGTATTAAGCGTCATGAATGGTTTTCAGGCACAATTTATTGATTCCATAATTGAATTAAGCTCATATCATGTTCAGGTTACTGATGTAGAAGATGAAAATATACGTAATGATATTTCTTCATATCTAACAAATTCTGTAATGGAAAAAAATGTTGTTTCATTTATTGAGTTTAAAGAAGCACAAAGTTTAATGACTGATAAATATGGAAAAGAAAGTGCTGCAATAATCCGTGCTGTTCCGAAAGATGTTCTTATTCGAGACGCAGGTTTTGAAAAAGAAATGGGAATGGTTTCTGGAAGCTTTGATATTGAAGATGATAATTCAATTATTTTAGGAGTTAGACTTGCAAAAGCTTTGGGCGTCCGTGTAGGAAATACTGTAAATCTCTTTGCTTTAAGTGGATCTGGCGATACTCAATTGATTTCAAATAATCGCACTTTTACAGTTAAAGGAATTTTTTCCTGCGGTTATGCAGATATAAATGCCAGCTTTGCTTTTATTAATCTTTCTTCTGCTGAAAAATATTTTGGTTCTGAAAAACTCGTTTATGGTATCAAATTAAAGAATCAAAATTCTGACAGAACATTTCAGAAGGAATTTGAAAAGAGTTTTCCAAATGCTAAAACTTCTGTATGGCGTGATTATAACAGAAGTTTTTTTGGTGCATTACGGGTAGAAAAAAATATGCTTTTCTTACTTGTTGTAATGATTTTTATTGTAGTTGCAATTAATATCTACAATTCCATGCGTAAACTTGTTTTTGAGCGCAGAATTGAAATATCAACCCTTGCAAGCCTTGGCGCTGATAATAATTCAATTCAAAATATTTTTGTATATCGTTCTTTTATGATTGCATTAAAAGGCGCATTGCCTGGCTTGCTTTTAGGTTTACTGTTAAGTCATAATATAAGAACAGTATTCGTTGTTCTTGCTAAAATTGAATATTGGTTTACTTATCTTTATGTATTGATTACAAATTCTTCTGCCAGGGAGTTTATTCACGAAAATACAATGTGGTATGTATATGCAAATATTCCTGCAAGAATAATACCCGGTGAAGTAATCTTTATCACTGCTTTTGGAATTCTTTCCTGCGTAATTGCATCCTATATGGCTACAAAAAGTGTTCTTAAAATGAAAATATCTGAGGTTTTCCATGAAGAATAATATTATTGAAATTAAAGATCTTGAAAAAACATATGTTTCAAAAGGAGAATCTCTTACTGTTCTTAAAGATTTGTCTTTTTCAATAGAAGAAGGAACAAGAACAGCTATTGTCGGTTCAAGTGGTAACGGTAAAAGTACACTCCTTAATATTATAAGTGGAATTGATACTGCAACAAGTGGTTTTGTCAAAGTAGGAAAATATGAACTTTCAAAAATGACAGAGAAAGATCTCTGTAAATATCGAAGTGAATTTATTGGACTTGTATTTCAGTTTCATTATCTTCTAAAAGATTTTACTGCATTGGAGAATATTTTTTTACCAGCTTATATGGCAGGAAAAAATAAAAAAATCGCAATGGAAAAAGCTGAAAGTCTTCTGCAGGAAATTGGACTTTACGGACGAAAAAATCATCTTCCTTCAGAGCTTTCTGGTGGAGAACGCCAGCGAGTTGCAGTGGCAAGAAGTCTTATAAATGACCCCAAAATTATTCTTGCCGATGAACCTACAGGAAACCTTGACCCGGAAAATGCATCTATGATTTCCGATTTGCTCTATGGTGTTTCTGAAAAATATAGTAAAACACTTGTTATAGTAACACATGATAAACAAGTGGCAAAAAAAGCTCAGATTATTTATAGGCTTCAGGACAAACAAATAGTTCAGGAAAATAAAGAATAAGGTATGACTTATGAGTTTTAAAGCATCATTTCTTTATGCAAAAAAAATAATTATCTCACGGGGAACTAAAAAAACTACTGGTACAAAAAGTATTTTCGGAGCAATTCTTTGTATCGCACTAAGTTTAATTCCTCTTGTTGTTGTGTTATCCATTTCTGATGCCATGGTTAACGGAATGACAGACCGTTTGATAAATCTCTCTTCTGCACATCTTCAGCTGCAATATGATTTTATTGGTGAAGAAAACATAAATAAAGAACTTCTTGATGTTGCTGTTGATGTTGTAAAGAATGTGCCAGGTGTTACTGAGTCTTATGAAATGATAACAACAATCGGACTTGCAGCATCTTCAAAGGCAAGGTGTGGTGCAACAGTCAAAGCCTGTAAGCCTGAAATTTTTAAAAATGTTTCGTCCTATACAAAACTGTTTTCTGCAGTTGAAGGCAATATTGAAGATTTTTATAACCTCAATAATCGCAATGTTTTGATTGGAAAAGGAATAGCTGATAAGCTGCAATTAAAATCAGGTGATAACATCAGGATTATTACTACACAGAAGGTTAACGACAAAATATTACCTAAAATGAATTCGTTTAAAGTTTGTGCTGTAATTTCATGCGGATATCAGGAGCTTGATGCATTGTGGGTTTTTGTTCCTGTTGATTATGCACTTGATATGGTAAAGCCGGATACATCTGTTGCATCTATTATGATTGAAACTGCTGAACCATTTGGAAAACAGGGACAGCTTAGACAGGTTCAGAGAAATGTAGAAGAGGCAACCGGTTTTATGGCCAATTCATACAGGTGGGATGAATTGAACCAGTCCCAGTATGAAAATTTTGCCAGTACAAAAATGCTTCTTGTTTTTATCATGCTTTTAATTGTTCTTGTTGCCTGTGTTAATATTTCATCTTGTCTTGTTATGCTTTCTCTTGAAAGAAGAAAAGAAATTGCAATATTAAAAAGTGTTGGAACATCTAATTCTACAATAAGTATGGCGTTTATTTTTGTGGGAATTATGATCGGCCTTGCAGGTATTCTTATTGGAATCCCAACTGGTATTATTATATCCCTTAATATTAATCATATTGTATGGGCTATTGAACAGGTTGTTAATATTTTTGCACGCCTTGGATATTTCATTGGTAATGGAAATCTTAATTCGTTCTATGAAATTCACTTAATGGATGAGGCATATTATCTGGAATCTATTCCTGTACACATTCCATTTATTCAAATATTATTCTATATTGTAGCTACATTAGTTTTGTCTTTACTTACAAGTTTAATTCCTGCTATAAAAGCTGGTAAAGAAAAAACAATAGATACGTTCAGAAAAGCGGGGGCCTAATGATTTGTGATTTTTGTCATCAGCGTGAAGCTACATTTTTTGTAGAGCAAACATCAAAGACCGGTAAAAGAAAACTTCATTTTTGTGCTGAATGTGTTAAGGAACGTGGATTTTCAACTGACCCGAAAGAAATTTCAAAAGCACTGAATTCTCTTTTTACAGAATTTTTTGAAAGGGAAGGTTCAAAGGATTTGATGTGTCCTGTTTGCGGTCAGCATCTTACAAAGATCTTACTTACAGGATTTACTGGTTGTCCTGAGTGTTATGAAATCTTTAAAGATAAAATTATCGAATATTTGAAAAAAAATAATGCCTATGGTGTTTACACTGGTTCTATGCCTAAACGCATTGCTAATTTCAGGTCTCCTTTGACTGACCGTATTGAGGTTCAAAAGAAACTTGAACAGGCAATTGAAAATGAAGATTATGAAAAGGCAGCTTTTTATCGTGATTATCTTCATGCAATAGAAAATAAAGCTGTGTCAGATGGTGAAGAATAAAAATGGGAAGAAAAAAAGTAAATGATAATACAGATGTATGGTACAATTTGAAGGCACCTGACCAGGATGTTGTTGTTTCAACACGAATCCGGCTTTCCCGTAATCTAGCCAGCTTTCCTTTTACATCAAATTTTAGAAATGATGATGGGGATAGAGTTCAGAATATTGTTTTTGATGCATTTTCAAAATTAAATAATCCTGACTCATATCAATCTATGAGTCTTAAAAATCTTGATAAAAATGGTTCCAAGATTCTTGCAGAAAGAGGACTATTAGGTTCTTCATCTGCTACAGGACTTATAACAACTACGGATGGAGTTTCTGGTTGCCTTATAAATGATAAAGATCATCTTAAGATTTCAAGCTTTGCTTCAGGACTTGAACTTGAAGCCCCATTTCAGCGTGTAAAAGCTTTGGATGATGAACTTCAGCAGTTTGTACAGTTTGCTGCAAGCCGTGATTTTGGCTATCTTTCTCCAAGTGTGTACAATACTGGTAGCGCAATGAAAAGCAGCCTGTATGTGCATCTTCCTTCTTTAAGCTATTCTAATGAAATTGTTGGGTTTATAAAGGAAATTCAAGAAAAGGGCTTTGGTGTATCAGATGTTTTTGGTGTTGGAAGCCTTTTTAATGCATCACTTGGTGCATATTATCGGATTTTTACAACTTCCAGCTTAAAAGGAAATGAAGTTGAACAGCTTGGTAATATTTTTGCCCTAGGAAAATATATTTGTGAATTTGAACGCAAGAAAAGGCGTGATTATGCCGATAATAAACCGACAGTTGTTCACAATATTGTTGTAAGGGCTTATTCGCTTGCTAAATTCAGCATTTTATTGAATCTAAGGGACTGTATAGACATAATTTCATGCCTTAAATGGGGGCTGGACTTAGGGTTTATTACAGGAATTGAAGATTTTGAATTAAATTCCCTCCTGTATCGTGTTCAATCTGGACATTTAGGCTATTTGCTGAAAACAAGCACTTTCTCTTTTGAAGAGGATATTGTTGATAATCCTGAGTTAAAAGAAGACAGACTTCGTGCAATAGTCTTAAAATCAACAGTTGATAAAATAAATTTTGCATCTTAATTAAAAATATAGATTCAAATTATTTTAATCTAAGGATTGAATATATATGAATGGTTTATCTCCTCGCGCTCAGAGACTTCTTGTTGCATTGGCACAGGATGAAGGAAGAAAAAGCGGTAGTGCTTATCTTCTGCCTGAACATGTAATTCTTGCATTATTGAAAAATGCAGATTCAGTAGGTTACACACTTCTGCTTACAATGAATGTAAATGTTCTTAATTTTCAGCTGGCTCTTGAACAGAGCCTTATTCCTGCAAAAAATGTTTCTGCTGTAATGTATGAACTTCCACCAAGCAGACGACTTTCTGTAATGCTTGATAATGCACGTCTTGAATCAGAAACATTAGGTGACAGCTATATTGGTACAGAACATTTCCTTCTTGCCGCAATTAAAGAGGAAAGAAGTATTACAAACAGATATTTCCTTCGCTCTGGGCTTTTTATTGATTCCATTCGTCCATTAATTACAGAGGCGAGAAGGCAAACTGAATCAAGTGCAACAGCAAAAGGTGAGAAGAAACTTGAAAATTCTCTTCTTTCAGATCTTCTTGGTGTAGATTATAAAGGGGAATTAGAAGAAACAGCTTCAATTGGTTCTGAAAAAGTAAATAAAGATAAATCCTCAAAACAAGAAAAGAAAGAATCTGTACTTTCAGAATATTCTCGGGATATGACAGAACAGGCTCGTAATGAAAATTGTGATCCTGTAATTGGTCGTTCAAAAGAAATCGGAAGGGTTATTCAAATTCTTTCACGACGTACTAAAAATAATCCGCTTTTGATTGGAGAACCAGGTGTCGGAAAAACAGCAATTATTGAAGGTTTAAGTCAGGCAATAGTAAGAGGCGAAGTTCCTTATAACCTTTTAAGAAAGCGGATTTTAGTTTTGGATCTTGGTGCATTAATTGCTGGAACTAAATACCGTGGAGATTTTGAAGATCGTCTCAAAAAAGTAATGAATGAAGTAAAAGAAGATAAAAATATTCTCCTTTTTATTGATGAGATTCATACGATTATTGGAGCTGGTGGGCAAGCAGGTCAGCTTGATGCTTCGAATATGTTAAAGCCAGCATTAAGCCGCGGTGAAATTCAGATTATTGGTGCTACAACAAATAAAGAATATAGAAAGTATCTTGAAAAAGATTCTGCATTTGAAAGAAGATTTCAGATTGTACGTGTTGATGAACCTGATGATTCTGAAACTTTTAAAATTCTTTCAGGTGTTCAAAAAAAATATGAGGATTTTCATAATGTAAAATATCTTGATGATGTAATTCCTCTTATTGTAAAACTTTCTCATAGGTACATTCCTGAAAGATTCTTACCTGATAAAGCAATTGATATTCTCGATGAAACTGGTGCACAGAAAAAAATTCAGGAAGAAGCACGACCTTCGGAACTTGCTGAAATTGAAAAAAATATTGAAGCCCTGATTGAAGAAAAAAAGAATCTTGTTAAAAATCAGAATTATGAACAGGCCGCTTTAGTTCGCGATAAAGTTCTTACATTAAAACAGAAGCTTGAAGTTTTTAGTGAATACTGGAAACAAAATAATGGTAAAATGCGGAAAGAGGTTACTACACAGGATGTTTGCCATGTAATCAGTCAGATGACAGGAATTCCTGTTGAAGAACTGGATGTATCCCAGGTTGAACGTTTAATTCATATGGAAGATGAACTTCATAAAACTGTGATTGGTCAGAATGAAGCTATCAAATTGATTTCAAGTGCAGTACGAAGAAATAAAGCCGGTATTTCAAGCAGTAAACGTCCTATTGGATCATTTGTTTTCCTTGGACCTACAGGTGTTGGTAAAACAAAACTTGCAAAGACACTGGCAAAATTCCTCTTTGGCACTGAAGATTCACTTATAAGAATTGACATGTCAGATTTTATGGAACGTCATACTGCAAGCCGTTTAACAGGTGCACCTCCAGGATATGTTGGATACGAAGAAGGTGGATTGCTTACAGAAAAGATCCGTCAGCATCCATATTCTGTTATTCTCTTTGATGAAATTGAAAAAGCTCATCCAGATGTATTTAACCTTATGCTTCAAATTCTTGAAGAAGGTGAATTGAGTGATAGTTTTGGACATAATGTAAGTTTCAAAAATACAGTTATCATTATGACAAGTAATGCAGGTGCCCGTGAAATTGTATCACAGGGAAAAATTGGTTTTAACGATGCAGAGGAAAAAGCTGATGAACTAGATTACGAAGAAATAAAAGCAAGTGCTGTGATGGAACTTAAAAAAATTATGAGTCCAGAACTTATCAATCGTATTGATGATCTTATTGTCTTTGGTGGATTGTCACAGGAAGAAATTGGTCAGATTCTTGAAGTTCAGCTTAACGAACTTAACGATATTCTTGTTGAAAAAGGTCTTAAGATGACTGTAAAACCAAAAGCAAAGCAATATATGATTGAAAATGGGTATGATCCTGAAATGGGAGCTCGTCCAATGCGTCGAATGCTTCAGCGGGAGGTTGAAGATCCATTAAGTATTCTTGTTCTTAGAAAGGACATTGAAGCTAGTGATGAAATTATTGTTGATTCAGACGGTCAGTCAATTGAGGTAAAGTTTAAAAAACCTAAAAAGACTGCAAAAAAAATTGTAGTGAAACAATTAAGCGAATAATTGATATAATAGTAAAACTATGAAAAATATTGAATTCTCTGACTTTGGAAAAAAACTTTGTAGTGATTCCGGTATCCTCCAGCTTATGGATGATCTTGGGAAACCTCTTCCTAAAAATATACCAACATTTCAGCTTGGGGGAGGAAACCCGGCTTCCATTCCTGAAATTGAAAAGATGTATCGTGACCGTATGGAATACATCCTTAATCATGGAAATGATTTTGAAAACCTTATAGGTCGTTACGATTCTCCTCAGGGACGCATGTCTTTTATCGAAGATGTTGCCGAATATCTTTCGAATAAATTCGGGTGGAAAATTGGACCTGAAAATGTAGGAATTACAAATGGAAGCCAGAGTGCTTTCTTCTACCTTTTTAATTTATTTTCGGGAACCTTCAGTAAAGAAGGAAAGAAAAAAACTATCGTTCTTCCTTTAGTTCCTGAATATATCGGATATGCAGATCAGGGACTAGAACCTGATGCTTTTGTGGGAATCCCTGCAACTTTCACAATGTTTGATAATCATACATTTAAGTATAACATTAATTTTGAATTACTCGAAGATTATCTTGAAAATCACCATAATGTTGGAGCTTTATGTGTAAGTCGTCCTACAAATCCCACTGGAAATGTTCTTACAAATAATGAAATTCACAAACTTTCAGACCTTGCAAAAAAATATGATATTCCACTTATGGTGGATAATGCATATGGATTACCTTGGCCTGATATTATTTTTGATGATAACGCAATTCCATATTGGGATGAAAATGTCATTCTTTCAATGAGTCTTTCGAAGATTGGTCTTCCATCATTAAGAACTGGTATTATTATTGCAGACTCAAGAATTATTACAGCACTTTCAAATTTAAATGCAATTGCAGCATTGGCTTCTGGAAGTGTAGGACAGGCAATTGCAGGTGCTTTGATTAAAGATGGTTCTCTTGTTGAGGCTGCAAAAAAATTTGTTAAACCATTTTATCTTAAGAAAAGTCTTTCTACTCAGCAATCAATTCACAAATACTTTAAGGAGTGCGATTATTCTATTCACAAAAGTGAAGGTGCAATTTTCTTATGGTTATTGCTTAATGATTTATCAATTCCTACAAAAGAATTTTATCATAAGCTTAAAGAAAAAGGTGTTATTGTTGTTCCTGGAGAATATTTCTTCTTTGGTAATCCGGTTGACCTTTCACTCCCAAAGGTTGAGGATCATCCTCATTATTCAAAATGTATAAGAATGAATTATTCACGTCCAGAGAAAGAGGTCGATGAAGGTATTCGAATCATTTCTGAAGTATACAGGAAATATAGAAAAAACTAGATAATTAAGAATTTGTAAGTTATAATTTAAAGGTATAGGTAACTTTGAGGGTATTATGATTAAAGAATTTTTACCATATGATGTTGTAAGAAATGATGCACTGAAACTTGCTCATAAGATTTATACTGAAGAAAATTTTGTTCCGGATGTAATGTATGTTTCTCTTCGTGGTGGAGCTTACATGGCAAATGTTATAAGTGAGTATTTTAAAATTGTTCGTAAAGATAAACATCCTGTTCTTTACGCAGCAATGGTTGCCCGTTCTTATTCCGGAGTAAGATCTCATGCAAAGGTAATGATTGATGGATGGACATATCCTCCAGAACGTCTTCGTCCAGGTGATAAAGTAATGCTTGTTGACGATATTTTTGATTCAGGAGATACAATTAACGCTCTTGCAGAAATTCTTCTTGATAGAGGAATTCCTCGTGAAGATCTTAAAATTGTAGTACATGATTATAAATATTTTACTTACAAAGAAAAACAACATCCTGTTCAACCTGATTTTTATTCTAGAAAGATAGTAATTAATAATCCTGAAGAAGACAGATGGATTCATTATATGAGCCACGAACTTGTAGGATTAAGCCAGGAAGATCTTGAGGAATATTATTATAAACAGGATCCTGAACTTAGAAATATACTTGGTTCTATTTTAGGAAAATAACGAACAATGAAAAAAATTAAACAGTTTTTTAAACTATTCTTGTCTCTCTATTTATTTTCAAGTGCAAGTATTTTTGCTGATGTGAAGATTGTAAGTCCTGCAGTGGAAGTAAGCAAAATCTGGGCAAATAAACAGGTGCTTGTGATTAATGCAACTGAAGGTGAAGATGTATTCTATTCATTTTCAGGAGAAGATCCTCTTAAAAGTGGATTTGTTTATGATGAACCTGTGTTGATAGATATTACTGGAGATGTTGAACTTAAGATTTCCAGTGTAAACAAAAACCATCAGAGAAAAGATTATGTTTTAAATTATACTGTTGATGAATCATTGAATGATAAAATTACAACATTAGAAGAAAAATCTTTTATTAATAAATTAAATGAATCAGTCATTTATAATCTTGAATGTGGTCAGCATCTTGATATTCCTGAAACATTTAACTATGTAATTTCATGTGTAACTGAAGATTATTCAATGGAAAATGGCCGAGCCATTTATGTTAATTCTGATTCGACATTAGATCGTTATGCTTCATTGGTTTTAAAGTCTTCCGGTAACTGTTTCTGGAATTATGTTATTCATGTTATCCCTGTTGTTAAAGGGGAATATACAAAAGCCGCCGTTCCTTTTGAAATCATTGAATGGTCAAAAATAAAATTCACTGATAATAAATTTATATATGCAATTGATGACAGCTGGTGGCAGCGTTCAGGTCAAATAATTGAAATCGACAGGTCTGTTCCACATATTATTAAATGGCAGCCTGTTGATTATGATCCTTTTAATCCCATTGTTTCTTACAATATTCCTGCAACTCCTGTAATTAAGTGTGAGTTGATGGAAAATTCAACAATAGAGCTTTCTCTCGAAGGAGATTCTAGTTATCGTTTTGCAAAAAACAAAAATGCAGTTGTATCGGCTCCGGCTGTTGGCTTGCATGAAAAAATTGTTGTTGATGCATTCCCTGGAGAAAATTTTTCAACTCTATTACCATTGGATGTGTACTCTGAAAATGTTTATCAAGGACAGTTATTTGCTTTTGTTCAGTTGAATCGTAAAAAGCCGGCTATCCCTGAAATTGTCTTATCAGATATCAGCGATGTATGTAGAAATGATGTTTCCCTGTATATGAAAGCAGGCAAAGAAGAAGATATTATTAAATATTATATTCATGGACCTGTTACTCTTAATTTTGAACAGTTAACTCACAAATCTCCTATTGAACCAGCATTAAAAGTTGATTCACAGGCGTTTGTTAATTATGAAAATACAGAAATAAAACTAGTAGGTAAAGAGGATATTCCTGTTTATTACAAGGTTTATGCCTACTCAGTTGATAAGTGGGATAATGTAAGTTTTTTAAAAACAGTTGATGTTGTGATAGATAAATGCAATTATTTTATTAATCCAAAAAGTTCAGTGGATAATCCAGATGGAACTTATGATAAACCATTTAAAGATCTTTCTAAGCTTGAAGAAATTATCAACAACAACAACTGGTCAAATTTCTATCTTTATGGAAAAATTTCTGTTAATGAACTTAACTTGAATTTAAAACAGAATTTCCAGATAACCGGTGTTGATAAAGCTCAGGTAGAGTTTGGAGAAAATTCAGGATTATTTATTAATGGTGGAAGCTGTTCGTTAAATAATATTTTGCTAAAAAATACAGATTTATTAACAGGTTCTGATTCTATAATGATTAATGTTATTAATGGGAATTTACAGCTGAAAGATTGTGAACTTTCATTTACAAGAAATAAAAATGCAGTTCTTATTAATTCTATTCAGTCAATTGTAAATATTACAAATACTGGTTTAAGCTCAGTTGCTAATGACTATAGTTGTGTTATAAGCGGAATAAACTCAAAAATTACATTAAATAAATGTCGAGTTTCTACAGTTGCCACAACAAATGTTAATATTACTGTAAAAAATTCCAAACTTAATTTATTAAATTCAAGTTGTTCACTTTCTGGTCTTAATAGTCGTATTGTTGAATTGTTTTCCTCTGAAGGTGTTTTATCTATGAATAATTTTACTGCAAAAAAGAATGGCCAAAATTCAAGCAGTGATATTGTATGGAAAGATGAAAACTCTAAAGTAACTGAGTCGAAGAATAAAGTTGTTGGATTTTAATCGAGGATAGTTATGTCACAGATTATAATTAATTGTGGGCTGGATGAAGCTGGCAGAGGTCCTCTTGCAGGCCCGGTAACTGCTGGAGCTGTAATTTTACCACCAGATTTTCCACTTGAAATTTTAAATGATTCGAAAAAAATTTCAGAAAAGAAACGAGCTTCAGCAGAGCTTGTTATAAAAGAAAAAGCATTATGGGGACTTGGAGTTATCAATCACGATACAATTGATAAAATCAATATTCTTCAGGCCAGCATGCTTGCTATGAAAAATGCTTTCGATATGCTGATGATAAAATTTGATGATTGGGTTATAAATAATAATCTTGATCCTTCAGTTTATTGTCGTGAAAATATTTTATGTATTGCAGATGGAAATAAAATTCCACCTGTTGAGGCTAACTGTAAGTGTGAAGTAAAAGCTGATGCCAGATTTGAATGTGTAATGGCAGCAAGTATTATTGCAAAGGTTGCTCGTGATAATATTATGTTGGAATATGATAAGCTTTACCCTCAGTATAATTACAAGCAGCATAAAGGTTATCCAACAGAGGCTCATCGAAAAATTTGTCGTGAACTTGGACCAAGTCCAATACAAAGATTAAGTTTCAGTTACTAAAAGTGTAGTGTAGAAAGTAAATATAGATTAAAAAAAATGAACTGATGATTTTCATCAGTTCATTTTTTTTAATTATTAATCGTCTGTTTTTCTTTTTGAAACAACATGTACTCTTCCGGTTTTCTTTACTTGAGAAGTAAAAACTCTTTCAGTTTCACCATCTTTTGTTGATTTTCTCTTATAAACTTTTTTTGTATCAGAAGAAGCTGGTTTACGTCCGTATTTTGCTTCTTTAGCAGCTTTTTTTTCAGCAGCTTTTCTTGCTCTTTCTTTTTTTTCTTTGTCAATAAAAGAAAGGGAAGATTCAAGTCCTTTAAGGAATTTCTGCATATCTTCTGCAAAAATGGCAACCTGATGACGGTCAAAATCTACGCCTTCACCTTTTTTGCTTTCTACAATCTGGAGAAATACATCGCCTGAACGGTTTTCTTTTACATTAAAAAAATAAGATCTGTTGTCCAATACAATCTGAGTTGTATACAATTCACCTCTAATAGCCATAGTTCCACCTCCGGTAAAGCATATGAATTATGCTTGTATTAATTCCTTCCCTGATAATGTGTGGGGATTTATAAGCTGAATATATCAGTTATAAAAAAATTGTTCAATAATTCTGCTGAAAATTAGTGAATTTTCTGCAGAATTATTTGAAAGTTTCGCAGATATCTTTCACTGCATTAAAGAGATCATCCATTGCTTCTTTTGTAGTCAAAGAGCCAAAACTGAAACGAACGGCTGTTTCTCTTTGATTTGGGGGAACATTCATTGCTTCAAGTATTGGACGACTGTTTTTTTTGCTTGAACATGCACTACCTGTTGAAATGTAAAAACCTTTTGCATCAAGAGCCCGTACCATTACTTGGCCTGGTATTTTATCAAAAGCTGCCTGAAGCACCCATGGTGAAAAATGCTGGTCAGAAAAAGTTTTGTCTTTTCGGCTTTCAGGAATTATATGACATTTAGAAATAGTTGAAAGTTTTTCAATAAAATCTTGTGTATAATTTTTCTGCATTTCAAAGCGTTTTGTAGAAACAGTATTGTCATTTGTAATTGCATATTTTTCCATGCATTTTGAAAAAGCTGTAGCACCGAATACATTTTCTGTTCCGCTTCTTACATTCTGTTCCTGTCCACCACCTTTAAGAAATGGTTCAATACTTTGACTGTTTGCAATGTAAAGAATACCGATTCCTCGAGGTCCTCCGATTTTGTGTGCACTGAAGGCTGCACTGTCAATATCAGAATTTTTAAGTGTTACGGGAATCTTGCCTAAAGCCTGAACAAAATCAACATGAAATTTAGGTTTTCTTTTTCCCTGGGATTTTTCTTTTATTGCTTTTGCAATGGCTTGAACATCGTTGATTGCACCAGTCTCATTGTTTACTGCCATAACAGTTATATAAAGAGTGTCATCAGTCATAGCGTTTGTAACAGCTTCGGGTGTAATAATTCCATTTGAGTCAGGATTGATTTTTACGATATTGTATCCGAGATGTGATAAAACATTGCACTGTTCACGAAGGGCAGGGTGTTCAATTGAACTTAGAAGTATAGTTCCTTTTTCAGGACGATTCATCATTGCAAGAAGGGGAATATGATCACTTTCTGTTCCACCAGAGGTAAAGAAAATAGTCTTTGAGTCAACACCTAAAACTTTTGCACAAAGATCTCTTGCATTATTAAGTGTTGCTTTTGCATTTGTTCCTGCTTTATAAATGCTTGAAGGATTACCCCAGGCTTCAAATGAAGTCTCAAGGCAATCTCTTAAAATTTCTGTATCAAAGGGAGCTGTTGCAGCCCAGTCAAAGTAATGTGTATGATCAATTTCATTCATAAAAGTTTCCTTTAGGATTTAAGCAGAAAAATTATTTCAATGCATCAAGGATAATATCTTCAGTTGTTTCTGTAATAACATTTTTACAGATACCTTTCTGTAAAATCACTCTGACATTTGAAGAAGAATTCTTTTTGTCATTATGCATTGTTTTTAAAATTTCTTTTGAATCAGAAAATGCAGGATGAACAGCACTGGTTTCGTAACCAAATGATTTTAAGGTATTAATAACATCATTGTAATATTCTTCAGAACAGAGTCCAAGGAGAAGACTGGCCTTTACAGAACGAGAAATTCCCCATGCAACACATTCTCCATGAGTAAGAACTCCCAGTCCTGCACGGCTTTCGAGTGCGTGACCAAAGGTATGCCCAAGATTTAACAGCATGCGGATATTTTTCTCGGAAAGATCTTTTTCAACAATTTTAGCTTTTGCTTTTGCACAGAATGTAATGATTTTGTACAAAGTTTCAGGATCTCGTTTAAGAATTTTATCTTTGTTCGTTTTCATATATTCGTAGCATTTCTTGTCAAAAAGAAGTGCAGTTTTAATTGCTTCTGCGAAACCTGAAATGAATTCTTTTTCAGGAAGGCTTTGGATTAAAACAGGATAGATATACAACGCTTTTGCTGGAAAGAATGCACCAACAACATTTTTATAATCATCAAAATCACATCCGGTTTTTCCACCGATTGCAGCATCAACCATTGCAAGAAGAGTAGTAGGAACAAATTCACAACATGCACCACGTTTGTATATAGAAGCTGCAAATGCTGTAATATCAGTGAGAACACCTCCGCCTATGGCTGTAAAATTATCTTTGCGAGTTAGATTAAAATCAAGTCCAGTTTTTACGATTGAGAGAACACTGTCCATTGTTTTAAATGCTTCACCTTGTGGAATTACAACCAGACCATGCTTATCATAAGAGTAAACTGAATAATCAGTTCCTCCAGTTTTTTTATCTGCAATCTTAGAAAATTTACCAAAAAAAGGTTTAAGAAGTTCTAGATTAAAAATTGTAGTGTCTGTTACAAAGATTTTTTTATGTTTTGAGTCTAAAAGAAAATCAAGGTCTGGATTGGTATTATAAAAATTAAGATTAGATTTTTTTGTACCAACGAAAAGTGGTTTATATTTAATTATCAATGTTTCTAAAATGTTGTTATTTTTCATAACAACATTTTAGTAAATTTTGAAATTGTTAGCAATAAAATTAATTTTCGAGAACATATTTTTGAATGTCGAACCATTCATATTTAACTTTTTCGTCATCAATCTTATCGATTTCGGAAATAATTCCATTTACGCGTTTTAGTTCCCTGTCCAATGTAAGTTTATAGTTCAGTTCACCGTTTCCAATACGTTCCCGTTCATCTTCCCAGTTCTGCAATTCCTGTATAAAAAGGAATTTGAATTTACCGATGTTTGCTTTTTCTGCCCAAAGGCATGCTTCTTTCCAGTAATAATAACCAGCTTCGTAACAAGCCTTAGTTTTTTCAAGATTTGAACGGTATTCGTCTTTCCATGGACAATCATAGAAATAAAATGCTTTTTTGTCGTAAATACGACCAAGACGAAGATGCTGTTCGATTAATTTAAGGTTCAAGTGCATCATAAAGAGGTAACGGTATTTTTCGTATTCCTCTTCATTAGTAATTTTTGCTTTTGCATATAATGGATTTGCAAAGTCAGCCTTTACAGCTTTTTCAAGCCAGTAAATGTTTTCCATGCAGTCATCAGGATATTGCTGGTAGTGAACATGATAAAGTTTATAATAATCTTCTTTGTACTTTACCATGTAAGCATCAGGTGCAGTTACTGGAATAAATGAGAAAACTATAAATAATAATAGTACTTTTACTATATTTTTAGAAAACTTCACGAATTAAATATCGGCAGTTTTGCTATGTGACTCCATACTATTTTTGAAATTTCTTCAACACTTTGTGTTGCATCAATTATGACAATATTCATCCCTTTTGCGAAGTCGAGATTTTTGTATTCTTCGATTACATTAAGGTATTGTTTACGGGTGTTTGTAAGGTATTCGTTGTTTTCGTATATCTCAGTAACGCCTCTGGATTTGATTCGCTCCAGAGATTTTTCAGGATCAATGTCGAAAAAGAACAAAAGCTGGGGTAGTGGAAAATCTTTATTAAGCATTCTTGGAAGTTCTCTGCCGCATGAAACACCCTGATAAGCGAGACTTGAGAAAATGTAACGGTCGATAATTACAGCTTTTCCATTTTTAAGGGAATTTTCGATGCCATGTTCACCATAAACATGCTCTGCACGGTCAGCTGCAAAAAGATAGGCTGTTGTTCTAGGATCCAGTGATATTTTACCGCATAATAACGACCGTAGAAATTTTCCTGTTTCAAAAGAAGTTGGTTCTGCACTGAAGTCAATTTTTGCACTTTCTGGTCGTTCCTGCAGGATTTTAAGCTGTGTTGAAGTTCCTGCTCCGTCAATGCCTTCAAATACTACAAAGTTGTTTAATATCATAAATTTTCCTATATATTGTACCGATAATTTGATATAATTGTTTACACTATATTATAATAGTGCATTATAGCATAAAAATGAAATCTCGTGTTCTAAAATTAGGGCTTTGTATAATAATTTTAGTTTCTCTCGTTGCAGCTTCTTTTGCACTGGTAACACCAGTTTACAGGGCATTAGGAAGCTTTCTGCGCGGAAAAGTTGCTGTTATAAACTCTACACTTGACGAGAATTTCGGTATAAATGTATCTTACGACTCACTTTCACCATCCATTCTAACAGGAATTAAGCTTAAAGGTATAGAAGTAAAAGATAGCTCAACTGGTGAAACTATATTAACTGTCAAAAAAGTTACTGCTCTATTTTCTATTCGCAAAATATTGAAAGGTGATTTTGAAAATGCAATTTCCAAAATCACTGTAAATGATGTTTACGGAGAATTAATCAGAGGAAAAAATACAGCCTGGGTTGATTACATCATTGAACGGAATCTTGAAAAGCCTGAGATGGATGAAAAGAAAGAACAGAAATCTTTTATCGAGATGCTTTCTGACGCTGACATTAATATTGATATTCCTTGTAATGTAAATGTAAATAATTTTACTCTTGTATATCAGGATTCCAAACAACGAATCGATGCAAAAGCTTATCTACGCCGCGCTTATGTAGAAAAAACTGTAACAAAGGGAAAGTATACCATCGAGCTAATGGGGCAGCTTTCTGGTTCCTATAAAGCAAATAAGTTTTCAACTAATATGGTTGTTCAAAGTTCACTTTTAAGTCATTTGAACAATTCATCAGCAGTAATTCAATTTTTCATTATCAATATTAATACTTATTCAATTCATCAGATGGGATTTTTGTGTGAGTATAATGATGCAGTTTTTAAATTTAAAATGCTTCCCACAATTCAAAATCTTTATGTTGAAGCTACTGCAAACTTCAGAACTTCTGATGCTACTTTCAGATTCAATAGTAAAAAGTTCAGACTTGCCAATGTTGTAAATGGAATTAAAAAAGGATCAGTAATCGATAAAGTTTCATATGTTACTGTAAGTGCAAAACTTAATGCAGATTATAATTGGGATTCACGAAAAATTAAGTATAGGACCAGTGGAGATCTGTTATTGCCTGACGGACTGGTACCTGAAACTATGTCAGTTGATTTTGCTTTAAGTGGAAATCAAAATTATGTTACTATTCCTTACATAAACGGTAAGAGTGAAAATATTGATGTTGGGTTTTCTGGTGCTATTAATATAAAGGCACTTCAGCCAGAAGGTGTGCTGTCAGTAAATAAATTGCAGCTTGAAAATGACGGTGTCATTAGAACTGAAGTTTTCTTTGAACCTTTGCAGAAAGGATTCATGGCATTCTCTCCTGAAATAATGTTCGGGGAGAAAACTTTAACAGCCGCAATGTTTAATTTTGTACCTCAGAATGAAGGGTACGATTTTGATTTTGAAGTTTATGATTATTCTCATGCTCAGACCGGTGAGCCCGGCCATCTTTCGTTAGATGGAAACTTTGCTACTGCATCGAAATTCTTTCAGTCAAACATTACTCTCGATGGAATGTATATCGATAGCCTGATGCAGTTTGTAGCATTCTTCCTTGATAAAAATAATTCTGCTTTTGTTAATGACACATCATCAATGTTTAAGAATATTATTTTCTCAACTGCAATTTACGTTTCTGCCTATGATGGAAACTTTTCTTACAGTATTCCTTCTGCAATTATCGCTGATACAACAAGTGACAACAGAATGCTTATGGTCAGCCTTGATGGAAATAATGATAATCTTCAGCTTACCCGTTTTGAATTAATTATTGATGATCAAAATATTTTTGCTACTGCTCATGCAGAAAATATGAAAGAACCAGGTAAAAAAGATTTACAGACAATTCTTTCTGGAATGGTTGAATATAACAGCATTCCTTATTCATTCTCAGGTTTAATAAAGCAGGATTGGATTTCTATAACAGGTGATTATGGACTTAACTTTACATTCATAAATGATAAAGATTCTGATAACCTTCTTGGAAGTTTTGCACTTGAGGCTTTCCCTGTAAAGTTAAAAGATTCAACATTGTCTTTCTTTGCTGATACAAACTTCTCGTATAATCTTCAAGATAAAATAAATGTAAATGTGGTTAATTTTGAAGTTCAGTCAATAAATGGATTCTCTCAGGTAAATCCATCATTTGCATTTTCTGGAAGACTTGACAAAACAGGAACATATCTTGAACAGATTGCATATACAGATGCTGTATCAAATCTTTCAGGAACCGGTTCTTTAATCTGGAATTTCAATAATGCAGATTTTGAAAATGCTGTTTATGACATCATATTACAGGATCCTCTTTACAGTGAACATGTTGAAATTAAAGGAAATTTATCAAATCCTGAAAATAAACCGTTTAATTCGGAATCAATATTAAAAGATTATTATATTTCAACAGAAATTGCTCTTGCATCATTCAGAACAGGAAGATTTACAGGTTCTTCAAATCTTTCAGAAACAATGAACGCAAATGTAAGTGTTACTGGAAGTTTAGGAAATCCTTTTGTTTCTATTTCAATTCCTCATGGTGTTGTTGATGTTGATGGTAATCCAGTTTCTTTCTCATTACAGGCATCTGTTGTAGACCGGGAATTTGAAATAACTTCAGGCTTTTTGGAAATTGGCGAAACAAGAATTGACAATATTGAATCAAAATTCTCCTTTAATGAATGGAATGGTTATATATCACTTGATGCACAGACTTATCTTTTTGATGAAACTGTTGATTTGCCTTTACAAATTACAGCAAAAGGCATTCCATCAGAAAATAGAAAATCTTCTGTCCCTGAAACATTTGAAATTGATATAAAGACAAGTTTAATAAGCGGTTCCTTCATCAAAGCTCAGCAACCATTTTCAATTCATATTTTGAAGCTCCCTGAAGAAATGCTTATTTCTTCAAGTTCAAATCTTGGATTGTCAGGAACTGTTGGCGATAACGGAGAAATTAATCTTACAGTTGATAATAATGTTCCTCTTCAAATGAAGGTTGGAGGAAATTATAAACGTAACTCCGGAATTCATTTTTATGACATAAATTGTGATTTACCAAAATTCTTAAAGCTGGTGAACTTTAAATTAGTCAAAGTATTCAACGGTAAAGTTGTGGGTGATTTCTGGATTAAAGGACCTAAAAATGACAAAGGTTTTGAAGGGGCCTTGATGATGATTCCTGCAGAGTTTTCAATGCCTGAATATTTTAAAGCTCATGCAAAAACAGATGTAATTTATCTGTATTTTGAAAAAGATAAGATTTACACTCCAAAAACAAGGGTAATGCTTAAAAAAGCACCTGTTGATGTTTCTGTTCTTGTACAGTTTAAACAGATGAAATATGAGTCTCTTACAGTTCTTGTAGAAACTGTTCGTGATGCTTATGCTCCGATTGCAATTAATATGAATCAGGTTCATGTTAAAGGTAATGCACAATGTGACCTGGAAATTACAGTAGAACCAAATGGTGCGACTGTAGTTGGTTCAGTTGTTGCTAAGGATACAACTGCAGAATTTGGTACATCTACCATTGGAGATATGGTTCAATCTGTTAACTTTGCAAAGCAGCAGGAACTTCGTCCAAATAAAACTCCGTTTGATGTAGAAGTTATGCTAGATGTAACCATGAAAAGTCGTGTTCAGGTATTTTACAGTACATTCCTTCGTGGCCTTGTTGTTCCAAATTCAAAAGTTACTTTTGCCTTTAATTCCGCAGATGAAAAAATATCATTAGATGGAAGTGTACCGCTTAGAAGTGGTGAAATTATTTATCTTAATTCAAGTTTCTATGTAAAAGAGGGAAGAATTGACTTCTCTTCAACTGATCAGGGATTTGATCCATATGTTACTTTAAGGGCCGAAACCCGCGAAAAAGATGAATATAATAATAATGTAACTATTAGTCTTACTGTAGATCATCAGCGTATTTCTGATTTGTCTCCAAAACTTACATCTTCTCCTGCAAAAAGCGAAAAGCAGATTATGGAACTTTTAGGAAGCTTTGTTTCTGCAAATTCTGATAATATGGCTTCATTTATGCTTGCAACTGGTGATTATGCGCTCCAGACTATAGTAATTCGTAAGGTAGAGAACGCATTGCGTGATTTACTGAATTTTGATATATTATCAATTCGTACAATGGTTGTTCAGAATGCCCTTAAATATTCAATGTCACAGGGATCTGAACGTCAAGGTATGAATGTTAGTAACTTTTTTGATAATACGACTGTTTATGTAGGTAAGTACTTTGGAAATGCCTTGTATGCAGATGCAATGCTTCGTCTTACTTATGATAAAAACCGTGTTAACGATGGAACAACTTTACAGGGTTTGACATTTGAACCGGAGATCGGATTTGAAATGGAATCTCCTCTCGCTAATATTCGCTGGGGATTAACCCCTGACTTAAGTGATTTGTCGCGGAGCAAGATTTCTATTGTCCCTTCATTGACATTATCATGGAAGTTTAATTATTAAAAGTTTTTACTATATAAATGGAGTATATATGAATTTTTCCCGTAAATTATCAGTTTTAGCATTTGCATTGATGCTTATTTTCTCTTCTTTTTCTTTATATGCTGAGGAAGATGAAGACTGGTATATGGACAAGCCTGTTACTCAGGTTAATTTTGAAGGTCTCAAAACTATTAAGCGTGCAGAACTTTCAGGATTGACATCTAGTTACATCGGTAAAACAGTTGAAGAATGTGTTTATGATATTATTGACAGATTATATGCTCTTGAACTTTTTGATGATATTATTCCGGTTGCCTCACATGATAAGGGAGACGGTGTAGTCCTAACATTTACTGTTGTAGAAAAGCCTCAAGTTCTTTCAGTTAATTTTAAAGGAAATCATCAGGTCCGTAACGCTCCTTTACGAGAAGCAATATCCATTAAACCTAATGAAATCTTTACAGAATCGAAGGCAAGTGCAGATGAAAGAGCTATCAGATCTTTGTATCTTGAAAAAGGCTTTTCAAATGTCAAAGTTTCTTATACTACAGAAGTAACAGATGAAGGTGTTAATATTGTATATAACATCCGTGAAGGTCGTAGTTCTGTAATTACACAGATTAATTTTGAAGGAAATAAAATATTTAACACAAAGCTTTTAAGAAAGCAGATGAAGCTAAAAGAAGTCGGTCTTATTCATGATGGTGCCTTCCAGGAATCAATTCTTGAAAATGACAGACAAGCAATTCTTAAATATTATGCAGATCATGGTTATATTGATGCACAGATTCTTAACGTAGATAGAGATATTGTTGAGAATGAAAAACTGAATCGTTCAGAAATGCATATCACTATATATATTAGTGAAGGTGCACAATATAAGTTTGACGGAATTATTTTTAATGGTAACTCTATTTTTACAACACAACAGCTGGAAGAAAAAGTAACATTGAAAGTTGGTGATATTTATAACCAGACAAAATTTTCTGAAAGCTTGATGGGTATTACCGATCTCTATTATGAAAATGGTTATACTTCAAATGGATTTGTCCCTTCTGTAAATAAAGATTCTAATAACCGAACTATTAGTATTACATTGAATATTGTTGAAAGAGACAGAAGCCATGTTGAAAGTGTTGTTGTTCGTGGTAATACACGAACAAAGGAGTATGTTGTTACTCGTGAACTTCCTCTTGAAAGTGGAGATGTATTCTCTAAGACAAAATTAACAACAGGTTTAAGAAATCTGTACAATCTTCAGTATTTCTCTTCTGTTGCTCCTGATATTCAGGCTGGTTCTGAACCAAATCTTATTAACATTGTTTTGAATGTTGAAGAACAGATGACTAACTCTGTTGAGTTCGGTCTTACATTCAGTGGGGTTACTGATCCTACAGAGCTTCCGTTTGCTCTTTTTGCAAAATGGTCAAACTCAAATCTTGCCGGAACTGGTAGGACACTTTCAGCAAGTACTACTATTTCATCTGCAGAGCAGTCAATTGCTTTAGGTTTTACTGAGAACTGGCTTTTTGGTTTGCCAATCGAATTGAATGAATCTTTGTCTTTCTCTCATTCAAAGGCAACAGCCCTTCGTCTAAAAGTTCTTCCTGATGGAACTATAAATACTCAAGATTATTACATGCAGTATGAAGCATGGACAACAAGTCTTAATTCTTCTGTAGGTAGACGTTTTACATATGACTGGGCAACATTAACATTGTCAGCCGGTATTACAAATGTGTTAAAAGATTATGTTTATGATGAAGCTTTATTTACACCATTGGATTCACAGATTTGTGAGTATGCAAATAAGCTTGGTCTTATTAACTCATTATGGGCTAAAGCATCTCTTGATGGACGTGATATTAACTATGATCCTAATAAAGGCTGGTTTGTAAGTGAGCAGGTTGCCTGGTTTGGATTAACACCTTGGGAAACAGACTTCTATGCAAGATTTGATACTCATCTTGAAGGTTATGTTACATTGTTTAATATCCAGATGTCTGAAAAATATGCTTTCAAAATGATTTTTGCTGCATTATCAACATTTACAGTACAGCTTCCAGCCCCTGGATCTGGCGTAAGTGATTCAAATAAATTGTATATTGACGGTATGTTCAATGCTCGTGGATGGACTAATGTTTATAATACTGTAAAGGGAAGAGCAATGTGGTCTAACAGCCTCGAATTGCGTGTTCCTGCTGTTCCTGGAATTCTTGCAGTTGACGGTTTCTTTGATGCATGTGTAATTAAAGATTCTGCAGAAAACATGTTTGGTAATGTAACATGGAATGATGTTTACTTCAGTTTTGGTCCGGATGTCCGCGTTCTTATGCCTCAGTTTCCAATGCGATTTATGTTCTGTAATACATTTAAAATCGGGAATCAGGGTGTAGAGTGGCATGATACAATGAAGTTTGTACTTTCATTCAATCTTGTTAGTAAATAAAATATTTTTATAAATCATTATTTCTATATTTGTTAGGAGTTATAAAATGAAGAGTTTGAAAAAAGCCCTTGTTGTTTTCAGTTTGATGGTATGTGCAATGGCAGCTATGAATGCCCAGCAGCACATTACAAACTTTGGAATTGTAAATACAGAAAAGGTTTACAATCATTTTTACAGAAATTCAGCAGCAATCAAAACTTATGAAAAGAAAAAAGCTGATATGCAGGCTGAAATTAACAAAAAAACAAAGGAACTTAAAGAGTTAAAAGCTAGTAAAGATCAGTTCGATAAAATTGGTGATACAGAAGCTTCAAACAAACTTGCAATTGAAATTAAAGAAAAAACTGAATATTTAAGAGATTACACAACAACAAAAAATCTTGAACTTCAGAATTTAAAAAAATCACTTTCAGAATCTAATGAGTTCTACGTAAAACTTTCTAAGACTATTAAAAGAGTTGCAGAAAATGAAGGCTTAAGTATGGTATTAAGTCTTCAGGGTGAAAATGCTATTCTCTGGTACAGTCAGACTGTAGATATTACTGACAAAGTAATTAAAGAAATGGAAAAATAAACTAACATGGCGGAACCAGTAAAACTGACTCCTTTAATGGAGCAATATATTAACATAAAAAAACAACATCCAGATGAAGTTGTCTTTTTCAGATTGGGTGATTTTTATGAAATGTTCTTTGAAGATGCAGTGATGGTTTCGCGTCTTTTAAATCTTACGCTTACACATAGGGCAGATAGTCCTATGTGTGGTGTTCCTTATCATGCTTCAAAAGTTTATATAGCACGTCTTTTACGATTTGGAAAAAAAATTGCAATCTGTGAGCAGGTCGGAGAAATTGCTCCTGCAGGCGGATTAACAGAACGTAAGGTTATTGAAATAATTACCCCTGGAACAGCTGTTGAAACAGAATATCTTGAACAAGGTGTAAATAATTTTCTGGCCTGTTTAAATGTATATCATGGAAAAGCAGGATTTGCTTATATTGATGTTACAACATCTGAGTTTAAAGCTACAAGCTGGAATGCATCCTTAATGCAGGAATATTTTGCAAAGGAGCTTGGACGCTGTAATCCAAAAGAATTGCTTCTTCCTTTATCGTTAAAAGAAAATTCCGTTATAAAAAATACACTGGAACAAAATCCATCTATATCAGTTTCTTATTATCCTGACTGGCATTTTAATGCAGAAAGTTCGTTTAAAAAACTTACTGAACAGTTTAAGACTGCAAATCTTAATTCTTTCGGATTAACTGATCAATCACCAGAAATTCTTCCTGCAGGCTTTCTTCTTGAATATCTTGAGAAGACAACGAATACCCAAGTTCCTCATGTAAAAGGAATTTCTGTTTACCATGATTCCGAATATGTAATCATTGATGAATCAAGCAGACGCAATCTTGAAATAATCTACAATCTTCGCGATGGTACAACACAATTTTCACTTTTGGATTGTATGAATTATACATTAACGGCAATGGGAAATCGTCTTATAAGAAGCTGGCTTTTATCTCCATTGTGTGATGTAAAAAAAATTCAAAAACGTCAAAATCATGTTCAGCTTCTTTTTAAAGATAATGAGCTTTTAAAAGAACTTCGAGAATATCTGGCACCTGTTCTTGATATTGAAAGACTTGCAGGTAGAATCGCAATGGAAAAAGCACATGCAAAAGATTTACAGGCTTTGAGGTGCAGTATAGATTCATGGCTTAAGGTTCGCGAAAGTTTAAAAGATAAGGATCTTGTTTCTTTACCTTTGGATGATGCAAAATATATTTCTGATTTAATATTACAGTCAATACATGAAGATCCTGCAACATCGCTTACAGAAGGAAGAATAATTAAAAGGGGCTGGTCACAGGAACTTGATCATTATTATGATATCCAGTCTAATTTTAATCAGATTCTTGATGAGTACCTTGAAGAAGAAAAAGTTAAAACAGGAATTCAAAATTTAAAAATTAAACATAATTCTGCTTCCGGTTATGTTCTTGAAGTCACAAAAGGAAAACTTGGAAATGTTCCAGAACACTTTATAATGAGACGTTCACTGATGAATGCAGAACGTTATACAACCCAACGTCTTCAGGAACTTGAGCAGGAACTTAATAGTGCATCTTCAAAAATTATTGAAACTGAAAAGGCATTGTTCCTTGAGGTTAGAAATAAACTTTCTGAATATGTACCTTATTTGATGGAATTAAGTCATGAAATTTCATATGTGGATGTAATCTGTTCATTTGCACATGCAGCTATTATTAATAGATGGGTAAAGCCTGAAGTAAATGATTCTTATAAATTTGAAATTGAAGAAGGCCGTCATCCTGTCGTTGAAAAACATTTACCTTCAGGCCAATTTGTTCCTAACTCAATTAATATAAGTGCAGAAGATGATTCTGTTTCATTTGGTTTGATTACTGGTCCTAATATGGCAGGTAAATCTACTTACTTAAGACAAAGTGCATTAATTACTCTTATGGCACAAACTGGTTCCTATATTCCTGCAAAAAGTGCAGTTATCGGTGTAGTAGATAAAATCTTTTGTCGTGTAGGTGCTTCGGATAACCTGGCGCGAGGAGAATCTACTTTCCTTGTTGAAATGACTGAAACAGCTCTTATTCTAAAATCGAGTACAAGACGTTCTCTTGTAATTATGGATGAAGTAGGTCGAGGAACTTCAACAGAAGATGGACTTTCTATTGCCTGGGCAGTAAGTGAATACCTTCTTAATTCAGTCCAATCAAGAACATTGTTTGCAACTCATTATCATGAATTGACACGAATAGAACATAAGAAACTTAAACTTTTATGTATGGATGTTAAAGAAACTGGTGGCGATATAATTTTCCTTAGAAAAATCAAAGAAGGTGCTGCTGAAAACTCTTATGGTATTCATGTTGCTCAGCTTGCTGGTATACCAGAAAGTGTAATTGATCGCGCGAATGTTATACTTGAACAGATTCAGAATAAGGCTAAAGATAATCCAATTGTAATTGAAAATAAAAAAACTGAAAAAATAATAAAGGTTGAAGAAGCTCCAAAGTTTACAGCTCCAGGATTGTTCAGTGATGAAGAAATTATTCTTGATGAAATTCTTTCATGTGATGTTGATAACATTACACCTATGAATGCAATGAATCTGATTTCTCGCTGGAAGAAAGCATTAAGCGGAAGATAAAAATTTTATTTAAATAGTGCGTATTTTTTCTAATTAAAAGTATGTTATGTATATGAACATAATATTGCTTTTAGAGAATGTATATGTTTTTATTCAGAACCTTTTGTCATATATTACTGGTGGAACAAAGTGTCTTTCCTGTGGGATAAAATGTCTTGCTTTACCATTATGCAAAAAATGCAAGTCTTTAATTTTAGATTTTAAAAGTTTTTCCATTGTAAATCGAAATCGATGTTCCGCTTGTGGTAAGATTTTGATATCAGAGATTTCTGTCTGCAATCAATGCAGGAATCTTGAAAAGCCGCGTATTGTAAAAGAATACTTTCCTTTACATTCGTACAGATTATGGAAAAAAGATCTGATGTATTACTGGAAAAGTAAAAATGTGAGAAGTCTATCGCTATTTTTTGCAAACCTGATTTATAAAGCATTAATTCATGTTCAAAAAGAAAGAAATCTGAGCTTTGATTGCATAGTTCCGGTACCACCAAGAAAAGGAAAAATTAAAAAAAAAGGATGGGATCAAATCGATGAATTGTGTAAAATTCTTTCCTCTAAATATAAGGTAAAAATAGCAAATTTGCTTGTGAGATATGATTCCCGGGAACAGAAAAAAAAGAATAGAGAAGAAAGAAAAGATAAAAATGGTGCTGAATATGGACTTAAAAAAGGAGAAAACAGAAATTTTAACAAAGTTTTGTTATTGGACGATGTAATTACAACAGGTTCAACAATGGAAAAGTGTGCCCAATTATTGAAAAATGGTGGAATTGATGAAATTTATGGAATGTCTTTATTTATAGTAGATTAAATCGCTATATAATAGAGTATAAAATAAGTAAAAATGTTGCCAAATAATTAAAATCGAATTATAATTCATTTAATTGAATATTTTGCAATTTATAAATACATTCAACGTTCTTGTAGTGTAATTGGAGGAATTATGGCAGCTATTGATTCACAATATCAGTTGGTAACATTTCAGCTGGGAGAAGAACTTTACGGTGTTGACATCATGGATGTTAAAGAAATCGTAAAAATCCAGGCTGTTCGTCCAATTCCTAATGCTCCATATTATGTAGAAGGAATTTTTAATCTTCGTCGTGAAATTATTCCTGTAATCAGTTTACATAAACGCTTTAGACTTCAGAAGGCCGTTTTTGATGATGATAATGAATTCGAAGGTGGATTCATCATTCTTAACATTGATGGTAATAAAATTGGTGTAATTATCGACCGTATTGCCAGAGTAGTTTCTGTTAATACAAGCGATGTGAAAGCTCCTCCTCAGATGCTTAGCGGAATTGGTACTGAATATATTCAGGGTGTAATCAGACAGGAATCTGGACAGTACCTCATTATGCTTGATATAAGAAAATTGTTTAATGCAAAAGAATTGCAGAATATCATTGATATGAAATAATTCATATTTATAATTTAATTTTCTTATAGGTAAAAAATGATTCAAACATTTAGTTCAACAATTCGCAGAAGGGAAATGGATGCAGTATTAACCTGTATGGTTGACGAAAAAATCGGTCCTGGCGAAATAAATTCACGTTTAATCACAACAGTAAAAGAATTTTTTGGTGTTGCAGGAGCTTTTGCATTAAGAAGCCCTGATATAGCTGTTACTTATGCATTAAAAGCTTGTGGAATTGAACCTGGTACTAAGGTTATGATTTCTGCACTTGCACCTGGCTGGCAGCTTTTTGCAGTTAAAGAAGCAGGTTATGAACCATTAATTCTTGATGTGGATCCTGCTACAGCATGTATGACAGCTTCCATTATTGAAGAAGGAATAAAGAATGGAGGTCGTGTTGTTATTCTACATGAACCTCTTGGAATCCTTCCTGATTTTGAACCAATTCTTGCTCTGGGGATTCCTGTAATTGAAGATGTATCGCAAAGTGCTGGTGCTATGATTGTTACTTCCCAAGAAGAAGGTGCTCAGAATAAAAAAGAAGAGAATGAAGGTGAAGAAGTAAAGGGAAAGAAAGCTGGTACTTTTGGTATTTTCTCAATTTGTGCTCTTGAAGAACATGATGTAATTACAGCAGGTGGTGGTGCAATTGTTATGAGTCCTGGAAGAAGGGAATGGCCTGTATTAAAACAGCTGTCTGATGATTTGACAGGTATTCAAATGCTTCCTGATATTAATGCTGCTTTAGCATTAGTTCAGTTCAAGGAATTTAAACGAAACGAAACTCTCCGTAAAGAAATTTTTGCATTATATAATCGTTCGATTATGGCTGGTAAAAATAAGACTTTTGTTCGTGATCTTGAATACGGCTCTACAGCATATTCGTTCCCAATTATATTGAACAGTGGATTTAAAGAAGTTAAACAATATGTCTCAAAAAAAGATGTAGAAATCCGCAGCGCTTTTGCTGATTCAATTATTGGTGTTCTTGAAAAAATGAAAGAAAATCTTCTTGAAGAAGAAAAACTTCCTTATGATTATTCAAATTGTAAAAGTGCCAAGTCTTTATATTTAAGAACAGCATTATTTCCATTATATCCAAGACTTACAAAATCTCAGATTGATAAAATATCTAAGATTGTGGGAACTCTTCCATAAATTATAGAAATGGATAACTGTCTCATTGTATATAACACATATAAAGAAGAATCTCAGGAACTGGCAAAAAGTATACAGGTTTACTTGAAGGGAAAGAATATATTTTCTTCCTTGCTGGAGTTTAACGGCTTTTCAAGTTTTTATCCGTTTACTAGTTATGATTTTGTGATTACTTTGGGGGGAGACGGAACTGTATTGTTTGCCTGCAGAGGATGTGCTTCACTAGGTATTCCTGTTTTTCCGGTAAATCTTGGGGAGTTTGGTTTTATTGCAGGAATTCAAAAAAATGAATGGAAAGAATCTTTAGACAGATATCTTGAAGGTAAGCTTGCAATTGAAAAAAGAAGTTTACTTTCATATAGTGTAATTCGTGACGGAGCTGAAATTATTTCTGGATGTGGATTAAATGATATTGTTGTTTGTTCTAAAAGTCCTGCCCGTGCAATAAGTTTTGATCTTGCCTGTAATCAGATTTCATTAGGACAGTGTAAAGCAGATGGAATTATCGCAGCATCATCTACTGGTTCTACAGCATATTCTGTTTCTGCAGGTGGACCAATTGTTGACCCTGAACTTGATGCAATTGTATTAACTCCAATCAATCCGTTTTCTCTTTCAATGAGGCCATTGATTATAAATGCCAACTCTGAGTTGTCAGTCAGAATTATTCCTTCTCGCGAAAAATGTGTTAATTTGACTGTTGATGGTCAAATGCCATATGAACTTGTAGCAAATGATATTATAAAAATTACACGACTTGAGAAGCCTGCATTACTTGTTGGAACATCAAAAGAAAATTTTTATAATGCCTTAAGATTTAAGTTAAACTGGTCTGGAGGACCTCATGCTTGAAGATCTTTCAATTAAAAATTTTGCTTTAATCGATAGTGTTAATATAGAATTTAATAAAGGGTTTACAGTTCTCTCTGGTGAAACCGGTGCCGGTAAATCCATTTTAATTGGTGCACTTTCATTTTTGTTGGGAGGAAAGGCCAGTGTAGATCAGATTCGTTCTGGTTGCCAGGAGGCAAGTGTTACAGGAACATTCCTTTTACCTCCACACAATCAGCTTGATGATATTCCTTTAAGTGATGAGGATGCTGAACCTAGAACTGCAAGACAATGGCTTTCTGTACATGGTATTGATCAAGAAGATGAAAGAGTTATTATCAGACGTTATGTTCGTGATAATGGAAAAACTGCTGCGTGGATTTCTGGAACTCCAGTAACTCGTGCTGATCTTCAGAGTTTTTGTTTTTTTCTCGTTGATATTCATGGACAGCATGAACATCAGTCTTTGATGAAGGTTACGGAGCACAGAAAGTTTCTGGATAGTTATGCTGGAATTACAGCAAAGGTTGCTGAATTTACTGATTTGTATTCAAAGTTAGTTGAAAAACGAAAAACACTTGCAGCAATGAATACTTCTGATAAAGAAAAAAATCAGAAGATAGAAATGCTTTCATTTGCAGTTAAAGAAATTGAAGATGCAAAATTAAAAAACGATGAAGATGTTGAGCTTGAAGCTGAACAGGCAAAATTAAGTTCATTTGAAAAGTTATATACAGAGATAGAAAATATTTCTGGTTTATTAAGTGGAAATGACGGCTCAGGAATTGTTGAGCTTTGTAAAAAATTGCGGGGATCATCTGAAAAAGCTTGTAATTTGGATAGTTCCCTTAAAGAAATTGATTCAAGAATTGAAAATGTTTTTTATGAAATGTCAGATCTTTCTGAGGAAGTTAAGTCATATTCCAGAACCTTGGTTTTCGATCCAGAGCGACTGGCGTTTGTTCAAGATCGCTTAAGTTTGATTTATAACCTGAAGAAAAAATATGCTTCTAATATTAATGCACCTTTAAAAGAAGTTTTTGCGTATTTTGAAAAAGCACAAAATGAACTTGAAGCATTGGCAAACTCATCAGCAAATATCGAAAAGCTTTCTAAAGAAGTTTCAGAGCTTGAAAAAGTTGTATACAAAGCAGCCAAAGAGCTTTCTTTAAAACGAATGGAAGCTAGTACAAAGATGGCTTCCAATGTTGAAGCTATTTTATCTACACTTGGTATGAAGGGGACAAAATTTGCAGTAAGCATTCAGGAAAAACCAGGAACAGAAGTTGTTCAGAAATGCGGTCCTTATGGTCTGGATAATATTGAGTTCCTTATCAGTGCAAATCCTGGGTCTCCTTTACTTCCACTTGCAAAAATTGCTTCTGGTGGTGAATTAAGTCGTGTAATGCTTGCGCTCAAAACAGTCTTTGCTTCTTCTGATGGTGTTCCAACAATGATCTTTGATGAAATTGATACTGGTATTGGTGGTGAAGTTGCGGTAAGTGTTGGAAGTCATATTAAAAATCTTGCAAAATCACGTCAGATTTTTTGCATTACACATCTAGCGAGTATAGCAGTTTATGCCGATAATCAGATAAAGATTCAGAAAGGTGTAAATAACGATATGACAAGCACTTCTGTTACTCCTATTGAAGGGGATGCAAGAGTTGCTGAAATTGCCCGTATGCTTTCTGGAGATGCCACAAGCAGTGAGTCACTTGAGCATGCTCGATCGATGCTTGAAAAATTCGCCTGATATCTGATTATATGATATAATTAATTTAAGAGGAAATTTATGGCAAAAATCACAGATGATGCTAGACAACAGTTTAATCAAGAGGCCGAAGGCTATAAGAGGCGAATCAATGAATGTCTTGAAAAAGAAAAAAACATTTTAACTGTAATTAAGGGTAACGCAGCCGGCGCTGCTTATCAGAAAATTATGCTTGCAGAAGAAATGATATATGTTGCTACATTGTATATTGCCATCAATGGAAGTTCTCTAAAAATTCTTAATGTAAAAAATAATGACTCTTTAAATGATGCCCGTAAAGTTCTTTATAAAGCAATCATTTACCTTGAAGAAATTGTAACTAATTCTATTAATATTGCTTACTCTGAACTTGCTGATAGTATGGCTTCAATTGCAAATACACCTATTCAGAAACGTTATGAACTTGTAAAAAAGCTAGGGCTTGCAATTCAGATGGTTATTGATGGATTTGGTGATAACAGTAAATGGAAATGGTCTTTTGTTGAACTGAACGGAAGATTTGCTGTTGTTGCAAAAAATATGCTTGATATGAAAACTGCTGTTAAGGATTATTTTGATCCTAATTCTCAGGATTATGATACTACAGTTCTTTATGTCAGACTTGTAAAGAAATTGCTTGAAGATTCAGCAACTGCATATCGTGACCGTTATGAACTTTCTACAAGACGTATTGATGATATTAATGCCGGAATTAACTTCCTTCTTGCTTTAAGAAGAATTGAAGTTGCTCTTGGTAGTTCTGATGAAGCTGAAGAAATTAAGAAAAAAGCCATAACCTGGAAAAAACTTATGGAATCAGATCAGAAATCAGGAAAGAGTAACTAATGCGTTCCTTTCTTTTCTAAATTCATTTTTTCTCTTATTATTATTGAATCTCAAAAGGAATTTTTATGTTAAACAAAAATCTGGTTTTAAAAATATTTGAAGCTTTTTCTATTGAACGATGGAATGATCTTATTCGTCCTTTTGACCTGATTGAAATGGATAAAGCTGCAGAAAAAATGGTTCTTGCATATATTATAGGTAAATATGAAGAAAATGCAGGCAGATATATTAACTGGACCTGGATGATTCATGCATCATTCTTTGATTTACTTGTTAAGATTGCGTTATGTGATATTAAAGCTCCTGTACAGGCTTTGATTAAGTCTGAATATCCATCTGAATATATGCGGCTCAATGAATGGGTGTTGAATCAATATAAGAGTCTCATTGATGATAAGGAATTGTTCAGAAATTTTACAATTTATGTTGGTCAGAAAGCTGGTTCAATTCCCGTTAGAGAAGAAGATAAGCTGACTTTTCATGTATATCGTGCCGCTCATAAATATTCTACAATGCGTGAACTTGAAATGATTAAGCCTGTCAACGAATATGTTCGTCTTGCAAAGGTAGAACAGGAACTTAATCATGATATTCAAAAATATCTTGATTTAAGAGGATTGCAGTTACTTGCTACAAAACAACGTCCTTTTGAATTTCTTTTAAAAATTGAACAGCTTAGATTCCAGAGAAGATGGAATCAGACTCCCCGTGTTCCAAATACAAGCGTTCTTGGACACAGTTATTTTGTTGCAATACTTACAATTTTATTAAGTCGTGAAAATTCAAATAAGCTTTGTGAAAAAAGAATTTACAATAATTTTTTCAGTGGTTTGTTTCATGATCTTCCTGAGGCAGTTACTCGTGATATAATAAGCCCTGTAAAGCAGGCGACAGATGAACTTCCACAGATTGTAAAACATATCGAAGATGAAATTGTAAATAAAGAACTTGTTCCACTTATGGAATCTTTTTATGCTGATGAATTGATGTATTTTACAAGCGACGAATTTCAAAATCGTATTTATGTAGATGGAAAAATCCAGCATGTTAGTTTTGAAGAATTAAATGAAAAATATAATGATGATAAATTTAATCCTGTTGATGGAAAACTTGTCAGATTATGCGATCATGCATCAGCTTTGCTTGAGGCGGATATTTCAATTAAACATGGAATTACATCTCAGCATCTTGAAGGTGGTCGTGATAATACTTTATTAATTTATAAAAAAGGGACTGTTATAAACGGAATTGATGCACATGCATTATTCACTAATCTCGTTTATTAATGTTTATATCTGGTGGTGAAAGTAAAATGAAAACAAATCGTGTAAGTGGAATTTTAATGCATCCCACATCATTCTCTGGTGTTCCTGGAATTGGAACAATAGGAGAAAAAGCTTTTGCATTTGTTGATTGGCTTGAAAAGGCTAATCAGAAATTATGGCAGATTCTTCCTTTGGGACCAACTGGATATGGAGATTCTCCCTATGCTTCATTCAGTACATTTGCAGGAAATCCTTTGATGATTGATCTTGATCTTCTTGTTAAATCTGGTAGAGCTTCTCAGCAGTTGATTAAAAGTCCTGATTATATAAAGAATGACGGACCTGTTGATTTTGGCAGTGTAGTCTGGTGGAAGCTCCCTGTTCTTAATGAATGTGCAAAGTGGTTTTTGAATAACTCGTCTAAAGAAGATAAAATTTTATTTGAAGATTTTAAAAAGGAAAATGCAGCATGGCTTTCAAGTTATGCAAATTTTATGAGTATAAAATCTTTTTATGATAAAAAAGCACAAGATGAAAAATTGTCAGGAATCAAAACTGTTTGGTTTAATTATTGGCCACAGGAATTAAGTTCATGTAATCCTGATGCTGTTTCTAAATGGAATAAAGAACATTCTGAAGAAATTGAAATCATTAAAGTAATTCAGTTTTTCTTTTTTGATCAGTGGAAATCTCTAAAAAAGTATGCAAATGAAAAGGGAATTTCAATTGTTGGTGATATTCCAATTTTTGTTGCAGCAGATTCATCTGATGTATGGTCTAATCAGAATATGTTCCAGCTTAATGAAAATGGTGTGCCAAAGGCTGTAGCCGGCGTTCCGCCTGATTATTTTAGTGCTACAGGTCAGCTTTGGGGAAATCCTTTATATGACTGGGATGAAATGAAAAAAGATCATTACAGCTGGTGGGTTAATCGAATTTCACATATGCTGGGACTTGTTGATTATATTCGTATTGATCACTTCAGAGGTTTTGAAGCTTATTGGTCAGTTCCTTTCGGTGAAGAAACAGCTATAAATGGAAAATGGATTCCAGGACCTGATCATTCTTTGTTTGAAGAAATCAACAATCAGTTGGGAAAACTTCCTCTTATTGCTGAAGATCTTGGTGTAATTACTGATGGTGTTCGAAAACTTCGTGATGATTTTAACTTCCCTGGTATGAAAGTTCTCCAGTTTGCATTTGATCCTGGGGAAGCAGGAAAAGATGGAATGGTAAATGCATTCCTTCCTCATATGTATATTCAAAACTGCATAGTATATACAGGTACGCATGATAACGAAACAATGCAGGGATGGCTTAATAATGCTTCTGATGCACAGGTTAAGGTTGTTGCAGAATATGTTACAGGAAAAAAGCTTAGTGAAAACGCAGCTAGAAAAATGAGTGACAATAAGGAACTTTGTCCAATGCTTATTAAAACAGCTATTGCATCATCTGCAAATATGGCTGTATTCCCATTGCAGGATTTGTTTGCAATAGCTGATGAAGGAAGAATGAATGAACCAAGTACAGTTGGTAAAAACTGGAAGTGGCGTTTTGATACAAATCTTCTTTCTGATGAAAAAGCTGAAGAGTTGAAATTCCTTTGTGATCTTTATGGACGCAATATTTAAATTATAAATTTTGAAATTTATTTTTTAAGTATTCGACTATATTTTTCAAGTGAAATATCTGTTGTAAAACCGTCATCCTCATAAAGAAAATATTCTGTTCCTGCAGGGGCATTTCCTATTAGAGATAATTTTTTTGTATCAATTAAGCTTGTATTTAACGAAGGTTTAGCAAAAGGTACAATATGATTGTCTTTGATAAAGAATACAACTGACTCTAATGGGACAGAAATATAATGATCACCCTTTGTTAAAGATTTCTGTTGAACAATTTTTGAATTTTTCCATTCAACCATAAGCATATTTTCAGGAAGGTATACATAGCGACCAGATGCGTTTTGGGTGTAAACAGGGCAAACCATGATGGCATCTCCAAGCATGATCTGATCTTCTATATTGCATGCATGTTTGTCATTCTGGTAATCAAAAGACAGAGGTCTGAAATACATTCCATTGTTAATGCTGGCTTTTACAAACTCACTATAAAAATAAGGAATTAGACTGTATCGTAAATCCATCATGCTCTTAAATTCTTTTACATTTTCAAACTGGTAAAATTCCTGACGCCTCTTATTTTTAGCACTGTGATTTCGACACAGAGGTGTGAACAATGCAAAAGAAAGCCATCGCATCATTAAATCTCTGCTTGGTTCTCCATTAAAGCCGCCGATATCACTTCCTGTATATAAAAATCCTGTCATATTCAGGCTGGCCATCATATGAAGACTTAATAAAATATTTGACCAGAAAGAATGGTTGTCTCCAGTCCAAATACCACCATATCTATGTGCTCCAATAAAGGAGCTTCGTGAATACATTAATATTCTTTTGTATGGATGTGTTTTAGAAAAGTTTTCTGATGCACTTCTGGTCATATTGTAACCGAAAAGATTGTGGACCTTCTCATGTTTAACTAGAACAGAACCATTTTTTGAAGTTTTTGTTTCTGCAAAATCTCCAGCATCTTCTTTTGATACTTTATGAAAGAATAATTTTGTATCATCTTTACTGTTACATACAGAGCCTGGAATTGCTGTAAACTCAAAAAATCCGTTTATGTCTAATGCTTTGTTCTTGCATTCATCAAGTTTTTCAAATGCTTTATTTAATCCCTGCTTTGAATAAAAGGTTGCAGGCTCGTTCATATCATTCCAAAAACCTTCAATACCAGCATCTGTAAGTCGCTTGTAATGTTTTCCAAAAAAATCTCTGCCTTCAGGATTTAAAAAATCTATAAAGCAGGAATCACCAGGCCAGACTCCTGCAACAAATGGTTTTCCATCTTTATCATTACAAAAGAAAGGTTTTCCGTTTTCGTAAACATCGTATCCTTCAAGTTTTTTAATACCTGCATCGATGATTGGAACAAGTCTGATTCCATGCTTTAGAAGTTTCCTATTATATTTTTCAAAAGCAGGAAATTTTTTTGAATCAACAGTAAAATCCTTGTAATCCTCCATGTAATCAATATCCAGACATACACTGTCTAAAGGAAATTTATGTTTTTTATAGTTTGCTATTACAACGTCGATATCTTTTTTGTTTTTATATCCCCATCGGCTTTGATTAAAGCCAAATGCCCATTTAGGTGGAATGTAACTCTGGCCGGTAATCTGTCTTAGGTTTCTAACAATTTCTTTGAGAGTGTTAGTTTTTGAATCTGATGTAATTACATATATGTTCAGGCTTTTATGTTCAGCTTTTACTGTAAGATAATCTTTTTCAGAAAATCCTATGTCATAAAATATTTCACCAGGATAATCAAAGAAAATACCAAATGTTGTCTTTCCGAATATTATAAGAAAATTATGAGCACCATAAAGGCTTTCACTTCCTTCATCCTGGTTTGGATTATCAAGACACCAGCTTCTGAATTTAGAGCCGCGAAGATTTATTCCTTTCATAGTCTGTCCAAGACCATAAATAATATCTTCATCCTTTAAAGAATATTTCCATTCAAATTCTTTTGTATTACTGAGTTTTCCGAAAGGAATTTTTCCTTTAGAAGAATCAATGGCTGCAATAACTGAGTAAGTGTTGAAAGGTTTCCCAAAAGTGTATTTTTGTATCATATAATCCTCTGAAAAAAATAGAAAATAATCTTTACTTTATAATTATAGTATCATAAAAATATTATTTCTTGCTCTTTTGTATCTAAATTTATAATAAAATTCACTTTTAAACTTGTATTAACAGCTGATTGTTTTATAATAAAAGTATGATTGATTCAAAAAAGAAAGAAATTGTACAGCGGGGAACTGCTTTTTTTCCTATTCAATATTATTGGAATAATACTGACGCACCTCTTTACAATTTGCCTGTACACTGGCATTTAGATTATGAAATTATTCATGTTGTTGAAGGCCGTTATAAAATGATTCTGGGTGGATCAAAAATCATTCTAAATAAAGATGATTATTGCATCATTCAGGATGGGGTTCTTCATGGTGATGATGAAAATATTGAAAGCTGTAAATATGAATCAATAGTATTTAATTATAATCTTATTCGTATTAAAAATTTTGCACAGGATTCATTTTTAAATGATATTGCTGAGCATCGAGTAGTATTAAATAGAATAATTAGGTTTGATGATGATTTTATAAAAAGGGAAGTAGACTATCTTTTTGACTCTTTGAAGAAACAGGATTCTGGATTTGAATTAAGAACTACTGGGCTCCTTTTCTGCCTGTTTGGTTATATAAAGCAAAAGCAGCTTTATTCTGAAGATGAAAAAGTTCTTGATAAAAACAAAATAAGAACAGAACAGATGAAAACAGTTCTTAAATTAATTTCTGAAAATTACAACCAGCAGATAACCTTGGAAGATATGGCTGAAAAAGCTGGAATGAGTCCTAAATATTTTTGTCGAGTTTTTAAAGAAACAACACATAGAACTCCAATTGAATATTTAAATGCGTATCGAGTTGATCAAGCTTGTAGTTTACTTCGGTCAAGTGACGAGTCGTTAATTAATATATCATTAAACTGTGGTTTTAATGATTTCAGTTATTTTATTAAAATATTTAAGAAGTATAAGGGAATGACACCTCACAAATATAGAAATTATGATACTCGAAATACTTTCGATGATGAGCTGTTCTTCAATCACGAACAATATTTCCAAAGTTCACCATATTAGATGTTATCTCTAAAATTGTTATCAAATCACCAAAAAAACTTTCTCATTCAGGGTCTCCGCATTTAAAATACTTTTAAAATGAATAGTATTTAAAATTTAA
>SAMEA3663175__coassemble_37_pt1 | contig 50785 bp, 42 predicted proteins | sample SAMEA3663175__metabat2_low_PE_006 | metagenome-assembled genome bin SAMEA3663175 (sample SAMEA3663175) | pig gut metagenome | biome: pig gut; feature: pig-associated habitat; material: faeces | place: Denmark | collected 2012
AAAAAATGTTGCAATTTCTGACAGAAAAGTGGGGAATTAATCTTTACAAGTTACCTAAATTAATCATATGTAAATATCTCTATTCAAAATCGCTGATTTGTTCTATAATATACTGATATTATTATAGGGGAAAATATGTCATTAGATAAAATGCGCAATATTGGTATCATGGCCCACATTGATGCTGGTAAAACTACTACTACAGAAAGAATTCTTTACTATACAGGAAAAATCCATAAAATCGGTGAAATTGATGACGGTCAGGCTACAATGGACTGGATGGCTCAGGAACAGGAACGAGGGATTACAATCTGTTCTGCTGCTACTACTACATACTGGAAAGATCATCAGATTAATATTATCGACACTCCGGGACACGTAGACTTTACTGCAGAAGTTGAACGTTCACTTCGTGTACTTGACGGTGCTGTTGCTGTAATTTGTGCTGTTGACGGTGTTCAGCCACAGACAGAAACTGTATGGAAGCAGGCTGACAGCTTCAACGTTCCTCGTATCGGATTCATGAACAAAATGGATCGTATCGGTGCTGACTTCTTCGGTTCCATGGAAGATGTTCATAATAAGTTCGGTACGGACTGTCTTGCTCTTCAGATTCCAATCGGTGAAGGTCCAGAATTTGAAGGTGTAATCGATCTTATTAAAATGAAAGAAATCCGCTGGGATGAAGCTTCTGAAGGTGAAAAGTTTGAAGAAACTGACATTGATGCAAGCCGCTTAGATCAGGCAAATGAATGGCGTGAAAAATTAATCGATATGGTAGCTTCAAGTGATGATGCTCTTGCAGAAAAATACCTTGAAGGTGCAGAAATCACAAATGATGAACTTAAAAAGGCAATCCGTGCTGGTACAATCAACAGAACATTTGTTCCTTTTGTAATGGGGTCTGCCCGCCATAATCAGGGAGTTCAACCTTTGATTGATGCTATTGTGGACTACCTTCCAAGTCCAATCGAAGTTCCACCTGCAAAAGGGCTTCATATCAAAAAAGATAAAGAAGAAGAAATCGAAGTTGAATGCAAGGAAAACGGAAACGCCCTTGGTCTTGTATTTAAAATCCAGCACGATCGTGAAATGGGTTCCCTTTGTTACGTACGCATGTACTCAGGAAAAATCAATTCCGGTACTCAGGTGTTCAACGTAGGAAAGAAAAAACGTGAAAGAGTAAACCGCATTCTTCGTATGCATTCAAATAAATCTGAGCCAATGGACTCAGTTTCTGCAGGTGATATTGCAGTATTCATAGGTCTTAAGCTTTCACAGACTGGAGATACTCTGGGAAGTGAAGGTTTACCAGTACTTCTTGAAAGCGTAAAATTCCCAGAACCTGTAATCTCTATTGCAATCGAGCCAGAAAGCCTTTCTGAACGTGACAAGATGAACGAAGTTCTTGAAATTCTTTCTAAGGAAGATCCAACATTCACTCATCACGAAGATGCAGAAACTGGACAGCTTATCATTTCTGGAATGGGTGAACTTCATCTTGATGTTCTTGTAACACGTATGAAAGACGACTTTGGCGTTCAGTGCCGTGTAGGTGCTCCTCAGGTTACATACCGTGAAGCTGTTACAGCTGAAGGAACTGCAAAAGAGGAATTTTCGAAAGTCCTTGCAGGTAAAGAAAATACTGCAAGTGTTACAATCAAGGTTTCACCACGTGATCAGGGAACTGGAAACGACTACAGATTGTCGTTCAACCGCAAAGATATTCCTGACGAAATCATTGAAGCTATTGAGCAGAGTGTAAAAAGCTCACTGGATTCCGGAATTCAGTATGGTTATCCTTGTACAGATACTATGGTTGAGGTTACAGCCATTGATTATAACGAAACAACATCTACAACATTTGCATTTGCTTCATGTACAGCACAGGCTTTTGATGCAGCATGTAAGAATGCAGCTCCACAGCTTTTTGAACCTGTAATGAATGTTGAAATTTCATGTCCTAAAGAATTTGTAGGTGAAGCAATGAGCCAGGTAACTCAGCGGGGAGGAATGGTCTTGGGTCAGGATTCAAAGACATCTTCAGAACTTGTTCATGCGCAAGCCCCTATGGCAAAGATGTTCGGTTTTTCCACAAACCTTCGTTCTGCAACACAGGGTAGAGCTTCGTTTACAATGGAGTTCAGCCACTTCCAGCTTAAGCCTGATGGATTAGGAAGCGCATGGTAGTAAATTTTTTCGCAGTTATATGTTTAGGAATTGCATGTCAGATTTTGTTTTTTATTTATGGAATTAACCATAAAGCAAAATCTGACAGATCTTTTTTAATTCTTACGCTTCTAGCCATTGCAATTTCTCTAGCATATGAAATGAATATTTTTTCTCTTTCCTTTGGGAATAATTATCCACTTTTTGCGAAAATTTCACTTTCTTTATATATTTCCTTAAATACGCTTTTAATAGGAAGTTTTACATTAAATAACATTATTACTTTTGAAGATAAAACGAAATATATTCTGGTAGTAAAATTTATTGTTGCAATGTTATTATCACTTTGCTGCATTCTTATTTTTCAAAATGTTTTTACAGAAAAATCTTTTACATATGATATTCAGCCTATTTCTTGGATCAAGAATATGGATCCTCATATGCATCGTATTATGGTCTGGAATGTAGGTCCATTGTTTAAGATAATGGTTTTCTTCTGGAGTGTACTTGTTACTATTTATGGTTTGCTTGCAGTTATTCGCATTGCAATCAGAGGTTTTTATAACAGCGTAAAAGATTTTTTTATATTAGGAATATTTTTTATACAATGTCTATTCTTTTTTCTTTTTATAAAAAAATCTGAAGTAATTCTTTTGCAGGCTACCATCTTTTCATATTTTTCACCGATTCTTTATTATTTACTGACTTATATGATGAGGCCTTTATTCATCAAAAAATCAATGCGGTCAAAATTATATGAAGAGTCTAATGATATTTTTATTATCTTCAATGCTGATGATCTGCTTACAGATTTTAATAACAGTGCCAGAATTTTTTTTGGATTTACAAAAAAAGATATTTATAATCTGTCATTACAAAATTTCATAAAAGATTATGTTCCATTGGGAAATGTTCCTTCAGATTCTTTTTCTGTAGATCAGATAAATGTAAAAAATGATAGAGATGATAATATCATATGTCAGCTGGATTTTCATAGAATTAAATATTTCGATAAGTTTACAACCTGTTCATTTTTTGTTATCCATGATATTTCAGAAATTTTCCAGAATTTTGCAGAAATACAACAGTCTTCAATGACTGATAGAATAACCGGACTTTTGGCTCAGCACGTTCTTGCAAAGAAAATCAGAGAAATTAATATTTTCAGAAGATTTCCATATTCTGCTGCTTCCTGCAGTATACATGTTAAAAAAGAGCGAAAGGATTTGAATGAAAATTTTGCACTTGTTAAAGTTGCTGAATGTATAAAATCAAGAATTCGCGGTTCTGATTTTGCCTCCTATGAAAATGGAAATATTGTTCTGCTTTTTCCTGCTGAATACTATGTTGCTCAGAATGTTATGGAACGCATTATTTCTGCAATTGAAGAGGATGAATATTTAAAGACAGATGTCAGTTTCCAGTATGGGCTTACAACTCGTGAAAGTCCGGATGAAGATATTCAACAGACTATTAACAGAGCACATGCAATTATGTTCAAGAATAAAATTGAATCCAGTATACATGGTGTTACAATCGATTATTAATATTTAAGTTCTTATAATGGGGTGGGAATTATGAATTTAAATGATTATAGAATGAATGCTTATAAATCTGCATCAGGAAAAAAAACTGTAGAAACTAATAAGACTGAAGTTCCAAAGTCTAATGCTAAACCAGCATTGAGCCTGGAGCCGGAAAAGAAATCTTCTAAAGCTTCTCTGAAACCTGGTATGATAAAAACCAGATCTAATAACTATGAAGTTGACCCACAGGTAAAAACTGCTACAGAGGCTTTGACACAAGGTGGACTTTTAAAAGTTCCTGCTCCTGAAAAAGGCAAGGAAGATGTTTATCGTCGTGTTGCAAAATTCCTCATATTAATTGGTGTGGATCAGGCTGCTCTTGTGTTGAAGCATTTGACACAAGAAGAAACAGAAAAAATAATTCCAGAAATTACAGCTACAAGATCAATTGAACCTGACGAAGCTTCAGAAATTCTTGAAGAATTTAATGCTTTAGTTGAAAAAGTTAGAGAAGGCGGAGGTACACACACTGCCCAGCTGATTCTTGAAAAAGCATTTGGCAAGCAGCGTGCAAAAGACCTGATGGATCACCTTAACGTAGAGGAAGAACAAAAGCCGTTTGTTTATCTTGCAGAAAAGCAGCCTGAACAGATTCTTTCTTTACTGAAAGATGAATCAAATACTGTCAGAGCTCTGGTATTTTCTTATCTGCCTCCTCAGAAGGCTGCAGATGTTATTAATAAATTAAATACATCTGATAAAAAAGAAGTTATTCTAAATCTTGCAAAATCAAAAAAAGTTTCTCCAGAAGTTATTAAAAGTGTAGATAAAACAATTCATGAAAAATCTCTTGCTCAGGTTGAAGTTAAAACCAATGCAATAGATGGAAAATCTGTTCTTGCTGAAATATTAAAGAAGATGGACTTTAAAACAGAACAGGATATTATTGAAACAATTAAAGATGATAATCCAGAATTGGGAGAACAGCTTCAGGAAAAACTCTTTACCGTTGAAGATGTGCTTAACAGTGATGATCGTTATATTCAGAACTACCTTCGTGAACTTACAGATGTGGATATTGCTTACCTTATTGGTGATAAAGATAATAAATTCAGGACAAAGATTTTTCATAATATGTCAATTGGAAGAGCTGATGCAGTACTTGAAGAAGAAGCTGTTCATAAACCGATGTTGAAAAAAGATTGTAATGAAATAACTCAAGAATTTTTCTCTCATCTTCGACATGCCTGGGAAGACGGTGAACTTATTATTAAAGGCCGAGATGATGATGAATATGTAGAATAATTAGCAGGTTTACAAATGAATATTGAAGCAAAAGAATATAAAGGTTTTGAAATTATTTCACAGGATGATATTCCTGACTGTTCGTCTAAAGGAATTTATCTTAGACACAAGAAAACAGGTCTTGAAGTTTTTCATTTATTGAATGAGGATACAGAAAATCTATGCGGATTTTGTTTTAGAACTCCTCCTGAATCTTCTAACGGAATTGCTCATATTCTTGAACATTCTGTTTTATGTGGATCTGAGAAATTTCCTTTACGAGATCCTTTTATTAACCTTGAAAATCAATCACTTAAAACATATTTAAATGCCCTTACTGGACCAATTAATACAATGTATCCGGTCAGTTCTGTTATCGAAGAAGATTATTTTAATCTTGTTTCAGTTTATGCAGACAGTGTTTTCTTTCCAAATTTAAAGAAAGAAGCTTTCATGCAGGAAGCTTATCATCTTGAAAAAGATGATGAAGGGAACTATTCAATTCAAGGTGTTGTTTATAATGAAATGAAAGGTGTTTATTCATCTTTTGATTCCATCAGCTATAAAGCAGTAATTAGCTCGATTCTTAAAGGAACTCCATTTGATAAAGATTCTGGTGGTGATCCTCAAGAAATTCCAGATCTTACATATGAGCAGTATCTTGCCTTTCATAAAAAATTCTATCGTCCTGACAATTGTCTTGTATTCTTATATGGAAATATTCCAACTGAAAAACAGCTTGATTTCTTACAGGAATTTTTGATTAACCGTCTTGAACAGAGAAGTAAGTTGTACCCAAAACTTACAGAAACACCTCTTGAGACTATTCAAAAAATGACACCGGTTATTTTTGATAAACCTATAAGGGAAGATTCTTACGGCCCCAATATAATGGTAAAAGATAAGAATGAAAATCCTTCCGTTTATTTTACCTGGAGACTACCACCTGCAGATAATCTTGAAAAAAGTATTGAGCAGAGATTGATCAGCGAAATTCTCGTTCAAAATGATGGCTCTCCATTGACTAAAGCTATTATCAATTCCGGGTTAATAACTGATGTTTCTCCTTATAATGGAATTAATGGTGGAACTGTTTTTTCATCTTTTACAATCGGAATGGATGGTGTAAAAAAAAGTAATGTTTCAAAACTTCAGAAGCTTATTCTAAAGACTATCAATAATCTAGTCAAAAAAGGAATTAATCAGGATGATATTGATTGTGCAGTAATGGATCTTGAAATTTCTACAAAAGAAGTCAGACGTTCTGCAGGACCTTTTTCTCTTACTTTACTTAGAAGGGCATTAAAAGGCTGGACAGTAGGAAGATCGCCTTCCCAGGAGCTTTTAATTCAAGATGCATTTGATTCTGTAAAAGCTAAAATTAATGCAAATCCTGATTATCTAAAAAGTCTGTTGAAAGAATATTTTATTGAAAATAATCAGCTCTGTATCAATGTTGTAACTCCAAGTCCTAAGTTTGCAATGACTTGCAGGGAAAAAGAAGAAAAACAGATTGCAAGATTACGGTCGTTAATATCTGATAAAGAACTTGAACAGCAGACTGCAATACTTCGAAAATTCCAGCAGCAGGATGAGACTGAACTTCTATCATGTCTTCCTCACATTAATGCAAGAAAAATTAAATATAACATTCCGCAGATCCATACTGATTTTCAGATGCTTGAATATGAAAGTGGACGACAGGTTCCATTTATGTGCAATATAGAACCTACAAATGGAATCAATTATTTTTCAGTCTGCTTTCCTATTGATGTTGTGGATGCCAAGGATTATCCATATCTTCCACTTCTTATTTATATGATTACAGAAGTAGGTTGGAATGGACTTAAATGGGATAAATGTGCCACATTAATCAATAAATATTCCGGTTCTTTCAGTGCAGCATCTATTACAGGTGAATGTCCAAATACAAATTTAGCTAAACAGATAAGAACAGAATATGAAAAATATAATTTCATTGGAAGAGAATGGTTATGTATTAGAGTAAAAATGCTTTCTGAAAATACAAAACCATGTCTTGATTTTTTTGCTGATTGTATTAAAAATCCAGACTTTAATGACAAAAGACGTATTAAGCATTTGTTTGATGAATTTCTTGCAGATTTTGAAAGTTCTGTTTCTGATAGTGGACATCTGTATATGAACTCACTTTCAGGTGCATATTTTAATCGTTCCAAAACTGTGGATGAACTGCTTTCAGGTATTTCAAATCTTCATTTTGTCAGAACCCTCAAAGGTAAAATTAATCTCATTTCAAAAAAAATGCAGGAACTTTCCAGAAAGATATTTTCTTCAGGTGCAGTAATTGATTTAATCTGTGATGCTAAATCTAAAACTTCATCAGTGGAATATATTAAACAATTTGCTTCAAAACTTGAGTTAAAAATGCCTGATTGTGCAAATGATAAAACTACTTTTGAATCATTGAAAAAGTTGATTGATGTTTGCAATTTGGACAATGAACTTAACTGTTTTGAAAAAGATATTCAGGTTGGTTATGGTTCAGTAAATTTTAAATGCTCTTCATATGCAACTATTGAAGCATCTGCTGAGGCTGTGTATTCACACTGGCTTTCAAGTTCTTTGTTGTGGGAAAAAATCCGTACAGTTTGTGGTGCTTACGGAGCTTTTGCTCAGAATGATTCTGTTGACCAGCTTTTTTCTATTATTACTTATAGAGATCCCAATCCATTAAAATCATTGGAGCAGATAGAGGAATGTTTAAGGCTTGGAGCAGAGAAGTGTTTTACTGAAGAAGAGGTAATTAAAGTCATTACAGGAACATTTAGTTCAGAACTTAAGCCTCGTACTCCACAAACTTTAGGCTATGTTGGTTTTGAGAGACTTTTGACTTGTATTCATCAGGATGATGTTAACAAACGAATAAAACTCACTTTAGAGGTTACTCCGGAACAGATTCATAATGCTGCAATAAGAATTTATGAAAATTTTAAGAAATTCCATCGTGAAACCGTGCTTTGCCCAAAAAGTGATATTGTATCTAGTAAAATTAACAAAATATGTTTATAATTCTAATATAAGGACTTATATATGGACAAAAACTTAGAAAAATGCTTAGAAATTATTAAAAATCTTGTTTCTGATGTTCAGGGTGCGCCATATCCAGGAGATGAAGTAAAACCGGAATTATATGCTATCTGGTACGAACATTGCCAGCGTGATGCAGTTGATGCATTTGAATTCCTTGATGAAAATTTTCCTGATAAAACTGATATCGGAAAAACACTGGATAAAATTTTCAAATAATCTAAATTCATATATTGAAATTGCCGATAAAATAATCGACGACTTTTAAAAGGATTATTTTATGGCAATTTCAAAAGCTACAATCAAGAAAAATGGATATAAATTAAAAGGATCCCTTCGTAAAAATGGATTTGACTGTTGGCGTTATTTCTTTACCGGAAAAAATGTTACTACAGGAAAAGAAGATTGCTTTTTTATAGAGCTTTTAATAGAGAATCCTTCAATTTCCCCAAATGAATTTATTCTAACTCAAAAATCAAGACCAAAATTTAAAACAGAAGATTTACAAGCTGCTTTAACCGGTAATACTAAAATTAGAAGTATGAATGCAGAGGAGACTGTTGTTCCTTCGTTTGTAGCAGTTCGTGCCGGTATTTATGGAGAAAATCGAAAACAAATAAACAGATTTTATAACTTCAGTGAACTTACAATTGATAAGAAACATTTTAACATGCAGATAAATGATATTGTTTTTTCTGATGATACATTAAATGGAAGTCTTTCACTTACAAAATCTGAGTCCGTAAAATATCCTGAATATATGAGCCAGAGCGGATCAATTCAGTGGAATCTTCACTATGAAAGAGTGTCAGACTTTCCTGAAATTATTTCTAAGGATGATACATCATGGCTTCCTGGTGGAATTAAAACTGTATTTACAGGTCGCATTGTTATTGATGATGAGGAATATTCAGTTACACCAAAACTTTGCTATGGTTATTCTGATAAAAACTGGGGTAAACATTTTCCAATTCCATTTTACCACCTTGCTTCAGATAAAATGACAAGTATATTCTCTGGAAAACTCATGGAAAATTCCTGCTTTGTTGTACAGGGATCATATGAGTCAAAGCTGTTTGTTTTATGTAAATTTGAAGATGAAGTTTTCAATTTTTCCCCAAGTGGTAAATTTAATAAATATTCGATTATCTATAACTGTGCTCCTGTACCTGGAGAAGAAGCAGATGAGCAGCTTCATTGGACGATCAGTTTAACTCATAAAAAATATGTGTGTGATATTGATATATTCTGTTCTGCGCAAATGATGCTTGTAAGAGATTATGAAATTCCTGAAGGAAATCATAAAGTCCAGAAGGTTTTAAGTGGCTCTCACGGAATTGGTGAAATCAGACTTTACAAAAAATTTAGAAAGAATCTTGAATTGATTCAGCATGCAAAAATTGAAAACTGTATCAGTGAATTTGGTACAGTCGATGAAAAAATGCAATAAATATTGAAGGCACCGGAAACACAAAGTTTCTGGTGTTTTTTTTAATTGCCGTTATAAAAAAATGTTAGTACATTAAAGATATGAATTACGAAAAATTTACAATTAAAGCCCAAGAGGCTTTGCAGGAAGCAAGTTCAATTGCTTCAAAGAATGATCATTCAGAAATTACAACATTACATATGCTGATTTCTCTTCTTCAGCAGCAGGATGGGATTGTTTCTCCAATTGTAGAAAATATTGGAGTAAATGTTTCTCAGTTGACAAAAAAAGCACAGGAAGAGCTTAAGGCTATTCCAAAGGTTACAGGGAATAATCAGTTAACTCTTTCTTCAATGCTGGCTAAAGTTCTTTCGAAAGCAGAAAATGAAATGGCAGCATTGAAAGACGAATATCTTTCGTGTGAACATATTTTATTAGCTCTTTCTGAAAATCAAGATACTGCCGGTAATTTACTTTCCAAATCAGGAATCACTAAAGGAAAAATTCTTCAATCATTACAGACTGTAAGAGGAAATAATCGTGTAGATTCTCAGGATCCGGAAAGCTCAATTCGTTCTCTTGAAAAATACTGTCGTGATTTAACCGCTCTTGCCCGTCAAGATAAGATTGATCCAGTTATTGGACGGGATGACGAAATCAGACGTGTTATGCAGGTATTAAGCCGTCGTACTAAAAATAATCCGGTTCTTATAGGTGAGCCAGGTGTTGGTAAGACAGCCGTCGTTGAAGGACTTGCAAGAAGAATTGCATCAGGAGATGTTCCTGACAGCCTTAAGGATAAAAGATTGTTATCACTTGATCTTGGCGCACTTGTTGCAGGAGCAAAATTTCGCGGGGAATTTGAAGAGCGCCTTAAATCAGTAATAAAAGAAGTTCAAAAAAGCGAAGGAAGAATAATTCTTTTTATTGATGAACTTCATACTATTGTAGGTGCCGGAAGTTCTGAAGGTGGAACAGATGCCTCAAATCTTTTAAAACCAGCATTGGCACGTGGTGAATTGAAAGCTATTGGTGCAACAACACTTGATGAGTATAGGAAATATATTGAAAAGGATGCTGCACTGGAACGCAGATTTCAGCAGGTTTACTGTAAGGAACCAAGTGTTGAAGATACAATTGCAATTCTTAGAGGTTTAAGGGAAAAATATGAAGTTCATCATGGCGTCCGTATAAATGATGAGGCCCTTGTTGCTGCAGCAATATTATCAAATCGCTATATAACAACTCGTTTTATGCCTGATAAAGCCATAGATCTTGTAGATGAAGCAGCAAGTAGAATTAAAATAGAAATTGAAAGTCAGCCTACGAAACTTGATCAGGCTGAAAGAAAAATAATGCAGCTTTCAATTGAAAAGCAGTCCTTACAGAAAGAGCAGGATTTGGCATCTAAAGAAAGACTTGTAAAACTTGAAGAAGAATTACAAGCAGAAATCAAAGAACGTGATCAACTGAAAGCTCAATGGCTTTCTGAGAAAAATAAAATTGATCAGTCTAGACTGTTAAAGGAAAAACTAGAAAAAGCACATTCTCAAGAAGAAATGTACACTCGAGAAGGAAACCTTGAAAAAGCTGCTGAACTTAGATACAGTATTATTCCATCACTTACTAAGGAATTAAATGAAATTGCTGATAAAGAAAATTCAAAAAAAGATTTAGATAATCGTTCAGAAGATTCTTTATTACGCCAGGAAGTTACAGAAGAAGATATTGCAAATGTTGTATCAAGCTGGACTGGAATTCCTGTTAGTAAAATGATGAGTTCAGAAAAAAAGAAATTCCTTGAACTTGAAAATGTTCTCCATAAACGAGTAATGGGACAGAATGAAGCTGTCCAGGTTGTAAGTGATGCAATAAGAAGAAATAGAAGCGGCTTAAGTGATCCAAACAAACCATTGGGTAGTTTCCTCTTTATCGGGCCAACTGGTGTAGGTAAAACTGAACTTGCAAAAACTCTTGCGGATTTCCTTTTTAACGATGAAAAAGCATTAACAAGAATTGATATGACTGAATATATGGAAAAGTTCAGTGTAACTCGTTTGATTGGTGCTCCTCCTGGATATGTGGGATATGATGAAGGTGGGCAACTTACTGAAGCTGTTCGCAGAAGACCATATAGTGTTGTGCTGTTTGATGAAATTGAAAAAGCTCATCCAGATGTGTTTAATATTCTGCTTCAGGTTCTTGATGATGGAAGATTAACTGATGGTCAGGGTAGAGTTGTAGATTTTAAAAATACAATTATTATCATGACAAGCAATCTTGGAAGTGACATGATTCTTCAGGCTGATACTAAAGAAAAGCTTGAAGAATTAAAGGGACCTGTAAATGATATGCTAAAGCTTAAGTTCAGACCTGAATTTTTGAATCGTATTGATGAGACAGTAATGTTTTCTCGATTGGACAAAGATTGTATTGAACAGATTGTAAAAGCTCAAGTCGCAAGAGTTCAGGGACGTTTGGACAATAAACATATTACATTATGTGTTGAACAGTCTGCCATTGATTTCCTTGTTGAAAATGGCTATGAACCTGAATTTGGTGCAAGACCTGTAAAGCGTGCAATTCAAACATATCTTGAAAATCCTTTGGCTAAACTTATGCTTTCTGATGTTATAAAAGATAATTCAAGACTGAAAGTTTATGCAGAAAATGGCCTGAATGTTCTTTCCTTCAAGTCGGAATAGTAGAAAAAGGTTCTGCGGCAGCAGAACCTTTTTTAATATGTCATTATTGAAAATGATGTTTTTTCGTTTTTATAAATGTGCTTTGTAATGTAATCAAGGTTTGCCTGTGTTTTTTCATCAAGCTTCCATGGAAAGTTGATAATAAGCATGCCACTTCCATAAAGTCGTGGAGGACCTGAATTATCCTTTAACTCAGTTTCGATATGAGAGTCTGCTGTATTTATACAAAGTCGTGCATCAAGAATGTTTGTGTTAGAATTAAATGCTTTTACATTTGCTATAATATTATTTTTCATCTGTTCAATTTCGATTGCGCGATGAGCAAGTAATGGATACCACAATGCAATAATTCCTACATTCCATTTTCTGTGAATCTTTATAACAGCATTACCTGTATCCTTGTATTCATCTTTTTCTTCGTAGCTTGGATCGATCAGACATAATCCCCGTTTTATTGCAGGTGGGGTAAGTGACAATACAGTTTCAAAACCATCTCTATGATGCACTTGAGTTCTAACGCTTTTTTTTTCAGTGTTAACTATTACAAGTGGTTCATTAGATACATTTTTTTTTAATGTCTCTATTTCAGAATTATTCAATTCGCTGATGATATGTGTACAATCTGGTTTTGTAAATATACGTTCCAGTTCGATGGAGCCTGGATAACACTTATGTCGTTTATATAATGATGTGATTTTGTAATAGTTAGAAAGGCTTTCTGGAAAGTCCAGTTCATCCATTTGAGGTAATAAGGATAAAATTCCCTGTTTTGCTTCGTTTGTTTTTAAGCTTCGTTCATCTTCCAGGTTATAGACACCACTTCCAGAATGGGTTTCAAAAATAGTGTAGGGTTTGTCCTTTGTATTTAAGCTTTCCAGTATATTAATCAGAACAGAATGTTTTAAAATATCTGCGTGATTTCCTGCATGAAACGCGTGTCTGTAACTGAGCATAACTTACTTTTTCTTAAAAAGCTTTGCAATGCTTTCGAAAATCCATTCAAAGAATCTTACAATAGCATTAAGAATTTTTCTGAATATGCTTGGATTTCTAAGTCGTTCAAGGCGTTTGTATCCTTCAAGTAATTCAGCATCTGTAAATTCTTTTCTTTGATTGTTTTCTTCAAGTTCAAGTTCAAGCTTAGTAATGGCAGAAATATTATTTACAACAACGGCGTTAATATTAGTCCAGCCTAAAAGTTTAGCTGCTTCAAGGCGTCTTTCACCTGCAATAAGACGATTTTTATTGTCGATTGTGATAGGATTTAAAAGTCCATAGCGTCGAAGACTTTCTTTTAGTGCATCAAGATCACCTAAGTCTTTTCTGACTCTCTTTCTTACTTTTATTTCACTAATATTAACAAGCATAATTTCTCCGTGTTATCAGGTAAAACCTTTTAATAGTTTTACCTGAATTTTTAGTCCAGGAACATATTTTCTGAACCTTCAAATATTCCATTGTCGTTGTCGTTAATCAATGGATTATCAGTTTTCTTAGTATCTCTTTTCTTTTTCGAGCTATCATCTTCAAGATCATCAAGGAAGTCAAGGTCAAGCTCAAGTTCACTGTCATCACCAATTGCACTTTCGAAGTCAGTACCAGTGATTGTAGCACCGTCAATGATACGGTCAAGCAAAATTTCCTGAGCTTCCAAATCAGCATGGAGTGAACATTTACGGCTTGCACCTGTTCCATTCATAAACCACAATGTTACAACAGAAGGACAACCTTTTACTGGCCATTCACCTGTTTCTGCACATACAGTAGCTTTGTGAACTTTACCTTCAGGGAATGGGAATTCCTTATATGGTAAATCCTTGTTTGCGAACATCATAAAGTCGCCCCAAGGTGGACCTGACAGAGATGAACCTGTCATACCCATACCCATTGATTTACCTGGAGTATCAAATCCGAACCAGACAGCACATGTGTAATATGGAGTATATCCCACTGCCCATGCATCTCCCCAGTTCTGTGTTGTACCTGTTTTACCAGATACAGGCATGTCAAATTTTTTGCCGGTTTGTTTATCAACGAATGTAAATTTAGAACCAGTAAGATTTGGATCAATAGAACGCATTGCAGCACCATATCTCAAAGTACCGATTGTTACAGAGCTTTTCATAATCTCTGTCATAAGGAATGCGTTTTCTGGTGAGATAACTTGTTTTGGATTAAGAATATTGTCTCTGACTTTCTGGTCATTATTGATAATAATATTACCGTTTCGGTCTTCAACAGTTCTGATTGCTGTAGGTTCAATAGCTTTACCGCCATTTGCAAATACAGCATAAGCTCTGGCCATTTCAACAGGACGAACAGAACAGGTTCCAAGTCCAATAGGGTATCCTGGAACAAATCCACGGCTTGGAAGTTCTTTGTCAGATATTCCAAGAAGATCAACCATTCGATTAATTCCACGTTCAAATCCTACACCTTCCAATACCTTAAGGGCAGGAATGTTAAGTGAAAGTGCAAGTGCTTTCCAAAGAAGTACGTTTCCGTGCCATCCACCACCATAGTTGTTAGGAAGGTAAGGAGAACCATCTGGAGATGTAAACTCATATGGGGCATCAACAAGATTTGTTGCAGCTGTAAATTTCTTTGTGTCAAGGGCTGCAGAGTAGTACAAAGGTTTGATAGAAGAACCTGGCTGTACACGGGCCTGGGTTGCACGGATGAACTGGTTACTTGCATCAAATTTGCTTCCGCCTACAATTGCTGTGATATAACCTGTATCGTTTTCAATGTTGATAAGAGTTCCTTCAACAGTTGTCTCTTTTGCTTTATCTTGTGCCATCTGTGTAGCACGATTGATGATTCCTACTTTTAAATCTTCAATACCACAAAGAATAGAGAACATATCAATGATAGGTGTAAGATTTGTAGTAAAGTTGTTGAGGGTCTGAGTATGAGAGCGCTGTTTGGACATCTTAAGTGCCTTCAAGTTAAAGAGAAGGATACAAAATTCGCTCATAGGAATATATGTTCCTAATGCATAGCGTCTCTTATATTTCAATTCGTCCTGATACTGTTTGTTAGCATTTACGATTGCTTTTTCCATGATATCAGTTGCAGCGCGGAGATGAGAAAGATTTCCAGTTGTGTTTACAGTAAAGCCACTTGAGTAAATGTCACTGTCACCATAAATCATGCTTTCAAGTTCTCGACGTACATATTCACTGAACCAGGGTGCTTTATCTTCACGCATAAAGAATGCTGAAGTATCAGTACGGTTATAGTCAAAGTTGAGCCAGTAATCATCATAAGAACTTTCACTCTGTTCCTGTGTGATGTAGCCTTCTGAAACCATGGAATCTAAAACATATTTCTGTCTTTCTTTTGCAACGTTTGGATGTTCAAATGGGTTATAGAAAGCAGGGTTTGAAAGCTGGATTACGAGGATTGCAGATTCGGCTGGAGTGATTTCTCTTGCAGAATGACCGAAGTAATATTTACTTGCAGCGTTTACGCCGTATGTACCACCACCGAAATAAATCTTATTCAAATAGATTTCAAGAATTTCATTTTTCGAATAGCGGCGTTCCATTTGAATGGCCCACCATAATTCCTTGAGCTTACGTTTAACGGATATATCCTTACGGTCACAATAAAGTGTACCAGCAATCTGTTGTGTTAATGTGGAACCACCACCCCAGGAGATATGAAAAATCTGACCAACAACAGCACGGAAAATTGCGATTACATTAAAGCCTGAATGCTCATAGAAAATTCTATCTTCACGGGTAATGAGCGCATCAAGCATGTGCTGTGGTATTTCATAAATTGTAATGATGTCACGCTTTTCTTCAGAAGTAAATTCTGTAATCAATTCTCCATTGATATCAAGAATCTTTGTTGGAAGAGCCTGTGTGATCTGAGTAAACTGTTCAGAGTTTTTTGTATCAAAAGTCTTGGCAAGACCAAGACCTAATGTTGCACCCAGGATGATTGTACAAACTGTAACAACTCCCAGGACACAATAAGTCCATGATTTAAGTTTCATTCTTGTATAGTAGAAAATATTGCAAGTTTATTCAAGTATTTTTCATTTTATAGAAGAAATAGGAAAAACTGGAAAGAAGAAGGTGCTGGTTTAAAATTAAAAAGGCCAGAACAAGTCTGGCCATGCCCATCAGGCAGTCGGAAACATGGGTGGGAGGGGAAAATGTTCCCGACATTTATATTATCGTCTCTACCTGTCAAAATCTTTAATAAAATATAAAAAAAAGATAAAAAATTAATTTTCAGTAAATTCTGCATCCAGAACTACATGAAGGCTGTAAGATCTTCCTTCTTGGATTGTGACCTGTTTTACAACTTCAAAGCCGCCTAAAGTGAACTTTAAAATATGTTCCCCTGGTGTTAACTCAAGAATGGAGCCTTTTATTTCTACGTTCTGGTTATCAACTGAAACTTTTGTGCCTTGTGGCATATTGATTTGCATTGTTGGTGCAACACTCTGAAGCTCCAGGTTAAGAGCTGATTCTCTGGCTGTTTCTATCATGATGGACCAGTTTTCATTTCTGTAGCCGTCTGCAGTAATGGTTACATTGTGTGTTCCAGGTTTTAAGAAGCAGCTGTTGTTTTTGTCAAGTTCAGTGACTTTATCATCAATTGTGACAATAAGGTTTGCTGGTTTTGAAGGAATTGTGGTTAAAGTGAATTTTCCTTTATTCAGGTAAACAGGTTTTGCACTTACAAGATATTTTGAATCCATTGCTTCACGAGGCATTCCCTTTACAGCCAGCTGATTACGTAAAAAGACAAATTTTCTCGAAATATCAGGAATGAAGGTCTTGTCAGCATAAGGTGTCTGCTTAATGTTATTCCCCTGCACAAGAGGAATTAAAAGTGTCTGGCTAATTTTAGCAGGATAAAGGGCAGTGTATAATTCCTTTCCTGTGTAATCTATTGTCGTATCCTGAGGTACTGGACTTATGTTGTTATAAAGTGAATAAATTATTGAGTTTGGATATTTACTAAGGACTGCAGGAATTTTGATTGTAACTTCAATTCCCTGAATATAAGTCAGATCTTCTGGCAGAAGGATGCAGACTGCATCATTGATTCCTGCAGAAACTGTGGTTTTTAATTCTTCCTGATTCTCAGCTCCTTTATATTCTACATCCGAAACTGCCAGTATGTGAGTTTTATGAACACGGAAGCTTTCTGCCTGTGCAGTGAAAATAAAGGCTGTAATTGTGAGAAAAACAGAAATTTTAAAAACTTTTTTAATATTCATAATATTATCTGCCAATTAATGCTTGATGTAAGCATTGGGATCTGCTGGCTGGCCGTTCTGTCTTATTTCAAAGTGCAGGTGAGGGCCGGTAACTTTTCCTGTTTGCCCTACAAGGCCTATTTCGGCTCCTGTAGAAACAATTTCTCCTGGCGTAACTTCAATTTTAGAAAGATGGGCATAAATACTTGAAAGACCGTTTACATGTTTAATAACAATGTAGTTGCCGAATGTTTTGTCCAGTTTTATAACTGAAGCTACAGTTCCTGACTTACAGGCATAAACCCTGGTGCCTTCAGGAGCAGCCATATCAATTCCTCTGTGAAACTGTTTTTCGCCACCAAAAGGACTTGGTCTGTATCCGTAGTCCGAAGAAAGCCAGTACTGATCTAAAGGTGTCTTCATCTTAACATCAAGAAAAAATGCTCTTGTTGTCTGGTCAAGACGTTCCTCCGGAAGGTGAATAAAATACCTTCCGTTTATATTATAGCAAAAATATTCCTTTTCGTTCAATTTATCAGCGAACTTTTTTTGAACTAATGCTTCCAGTGAATTAACAGGCTTTTCTTGTTTGTTTTTACCTGTATCAAGAATAAATAATCCTGCTGCAGTTGGAAGAATAAGTTTTATGCCTTGAATTTTAGTGTCAGCGGAAGTGATTCCGTTTATCGAAGCTATTGTGTCGTAAGGAATGTTTAAGCGAGCAGCAACGGTAAACAGTGTGTCGTCTTTTGAAGGAACATAGGAATAAAAATTAATAAATGTGTCCTTCTGCTGGGCGTGGTCCATGTAATATTGCTGCAAGTCCTCAGAGTACTGCTTGTAGAGGAGATCTTTATGGTTTAACTTTGGAATTTCGGGACACCAATCGGTCTTAATCTCAGGTATGGCACGGATATCTTCTAAGGCAGGAGGTGTTTTTTCTTGAGAAAAGCCTGCTAAGTGAAGAGTTAGAAAAGAGAAACTAAATGTGATGAGGGACTTAGAAATTCCTTTTAACATAGCTACCAGAAAAAATAAAAGCCTATAAATAAAAAAGGACTTAAGAGTGAAAAAGAAACACACTTAAGTCCTTTTTAAGCAAAAATATTTACTTATGCTTCTACGATTGCACTTGTAGGACATGTTCCTGCACATGCACCGCAGCTGATACATTTGTCAGCGTCGATTTTGCGAGCGCTTCCTGCATCAGAAATAGCTCCAACTGGGCATTCGCCTTCACAAGCGCCACAGTTTACACATTCTTCAGTTACTTTGTAAGCCATATTGTTCTCCTATGTTTTAGCTTAAAAGACCTTTAAGCTTATTATCTTACATTTAAAAAATACCATAAAGACCTTTAAAAGGCAATAAAAAAACTTTATTTTTCTATATAAAAGCGATATCATTTATACAAAGAGGTATTGATAATGACAAAAGCACAGATTGCAAAATATATTGATCACACAGCATTGGCTGCATTTGCTACTGAAAAGGAAATTGTAAAGCTTTGCAAGGAAGCTGTAACATACGGATTTGCTTCTGTCTGTATTAATCCTTCGTATGTTCCTTTAGCTCATAAAAAACTTAAGGACACTGATGTAAAAGTCTGTACTGTTATAGGTTTCCCTTTGGGATGTGATACAACTGAATCAAAGGCTTTTTCCGCAAAAGATGCGGTATTAAAGGGTGCAGATGAACTTGATATGGTAATTAATATAAGTGAGGCAAAAAACGGCAATTTTGATTATGTAGAAAAGGATATAAAAGCCGTTGTTGATGCTGCTAAAGCCGGTGCCTCTGAAGTAAATAAAAAGATTATTGTAAAAGTAATTCTTGAAACCTGTTATCTTACAGATGACGAAGTTGTAAAAGCCTGCATTGCTTCAAAAAATGCAGGCGCTGATTTTGTAAAGACTTCTACTGGTTTTGGAACTCCAAAGGCACCGGATGGAACTGCGCTTCCTAATGGTGCAAGTGTTCATCACGTTCATCTTATGAAAAAGACCGTAGGAGATTCAATGAAGATAAAGGCAGCAGGAGGAATCAGATCTGTGCGTACTGCCGAAGAATTAATTAAAGCAGGTGCTGACAGACTGGGTACTTCAAGCGGTCTTCTGATTTATCAGAACTGGGAAGATTAAGCTTTTTCTCTCTCAGGAATTTTCCAGTACATTTTGTTATTCTTAAAATGCCATGTAATTTTTCCCTCATTGTAAAGGTATGTTATGTAGGACCTTATTGTACTTCCTACAAGCATGAATTGAGAAAGTCTCATGGACATTTCATTACTGTCTGCAATGTATTTTAATATGTCTTCAAATGTCTTTTGTCCTTCTTTAAGACAATTGAGTATTGTTTCTTCATTTTGAATGACACTTAGCATGTTAAGTTCGTATAATGCCGATATTTCTGTGTAAACTTCTCCGTGGCTTGGAACATAATAGTCTGCAGCTGTAGTTCTGATTACATCCAGGCTTTCTTTAAACTGTTTTACATTATAAAGGAATGGAATCCAGTATTTTGTAAGCATTGTGCGGGTAAAAATTCCGTCTGAAGTAAAGAAAATGCTAAGCTTATCTGGACGGTCTTTTTCTTTACGTACATGGCATAGAATACCAATCATTTCGAAGTAATGCCCCGGAAGAGGAACGCATTCGATTGTTACATCATCAGAAAGCTTTATTACTTCATCGCTTTTTATGACTTGGTCGACCAGTGTTGGTTCTGCAAGATAATAGGTTGCCATATATTCCGGCAGCGGAAAAGCACCATAGGAAACTGCGCTTTGAAGTTCAGGTGTTTCGATTGATGATTTTTCTTTCTGAGTTGCGTATATTTTACAGCCTGTTCTTCGTATAAACTCAGCGTTTCCGCCGGCATGATCTGCATGAGAATGGGTGTCGAAAATTCCTTTTAATGTAAAATCCTTGAATTCTTTTGTAAGTGCTTCATATATAGTTTCGGCAACACTTTTATCAGGGCCTGCATCGATAAGGTAAATGTCCGTTTTTGATGAATTTGAATTGTCGGGAATTGCAATAATACCCACATTAGTGTGACTTGGAAACACTGCAATATTTGGTGAAAGCCAGTAAATCCCATTAGGAGACGGGGTGTCAAAAATCAATGTGTTAAGTTTAAATTCCTGCTCGGCCATAAAAATTCCCCATTATTATTTTCTATAAATAAAGATAAATCAAATCATTGATATTTTCAACAATTGCCTTTAATATAAATTTATAAACCACAGGTAAAATATGGTAACAATTAAATATTATAGTAATGATGAAATATCTTTCGATTTTCCCGAAGATGTAAAGAAAAATAAACGTAACCTTACAAAAGAAGAAATTGCTGTCCTTAATAAAAATCTTAATACTTCAGATTATGAGGATTGGCGTAATGTCCTTGTAAGTGATGTTCCCGATGAATTTGATCCTGAACTTATTCATAATTCTCATTTTACAGGCTTTGTAGTACTTGGCCGCTTGAAAAGGGCACAGCTTAAATATCATGATCTTGAACTTGTTACTGGTATTTACAGTTCTTCTCTTGGAAATGTTGTTACTCAGGATGATGTGGTTATAAATAATGTAAAGTATTTAAGAAACTACCGTATTGGAAACCGTGTAATTCTTTTTAACATTCAGGAAATGAGCTGTACCTGCCATGCAAAATTTGGTAACGGATGGTTAAAGGAAGGCGAACCTGAAAGTAATCGAATATGGATCGGTGTTGGAAATGAAAATGACAATCGTGCTGTTCTTCCATTTGAATCCCTTATTCCTGCGGATGCTTATATATGGTCAAGAAGGCGTTCTGATAAAAAATTGATGAGCAGATTTATCGAGCTCACAGAATATTGTAATTCAAAAAAATGTGATACTTACGGAATTGTAGAAGACGAAGCTGTAATTAAGAATACAACACTTTTAAAGGATGCTAAAATTGGACAATGTGCATACATAAAAGGTGCCTTTAAGTTAAAGAATATTACGGTTCTTTCAAGTCCAGAAGAAGAAAGCCAGATTGGCGAAGGTGTTGAACTTGTAAACGGAATTATGGGCTATGGATGCCATATTTTCTACCAGGCTGTTGCAGTCAGATTTGTAATCGGTAGAAACTGTCAGTTAAAGTACGGGGCAAGACTTTTGAACTCCATTCTTGGGGATAACTCAACTGTTTCCTGCTGTGAAATTTTGAATAACCTGATTTTCCCTTTTCATGAGCAGCATCATAATTCTTCGTTCCTTATTGCAACTACAATAATGGGACAGTCAAATATTGCAGCCGGAGCTACAATTGGAAGTAATCATAATTCACGAAGTCCTGATGGAGAAATTATTGCTGGTCGTGGATTCTGGCCTGGATTGTGTTCTGATTTTAAACACAATTCTAAGTTTGCATCTTTTGTGCTGGTTTCAAAAGGCTCTTATCAGCATGAGCTTAATATTACTTATCCGTTCTCTCTTGTTGCCTTTAGAGCTGAATCGGAACCTGTTCACATTATTCCTGCATACTGGTTCCTTTTTAATATGTTTGCAATTGCAAGAAACAATTACAAGTTTAAGAAAAGAGATAAAAGGGTGCTTAAAATTCAGCATATTGAAACTGATCCATTGGCTCCTGATGCAATGCAGGAATGTCTGGCCGCTATCGATCGCCTGATTGTACTTACACGGGATTACTTAAAGAAAATCGGTGAAGAATCCGTATTGCAGGCCTCTTCAGATGAAGAAGAACTTCAGGCTGCAAAGGATTATCTTCACCAGAATACAGATGCAGATTTTACATTATTTGATGAACTTGCACAGAAAAAATATGGTGCCACAATTTTTAAACCTGTAAAGGCTTATAAGGAATATAGAAAAATTCTTAAATACTTTGCTGCAAGATCAATTGTAGATTACTGTAAATCAAATGGTTATCCGAAATTCAGTAGAGAAGTTCTTGAACATATGGAAAAGATTTCTCTGTTTGACAGCTGGCAGAATGCAGGTGGACAGATTATTCCTACATTAAAGATTGAACAGCTTTGTGATAAAATTAAGAACGGTGTTATAAACAGCTGGGATGAAGTTCATGCATACTACGATTCCTGTGATAAAAACTATGAGCTTTATAAAACCCGTTATGCCCTTTATATTCTTGAACGCCTTTACTCACGTCCTATCCTTGAATTTGATTCAGATATCTGGCAGGACATTGTTGATGACGTTACAATCGTTTCTACAGATATGTACCGGGATTCAATTTATTCCCGCAGAAAGGATTATACAGATCCATTCCGTGCAATGACTTACGAAAATCAGGAAGAAATGACTGCAGTTTTAGGAACTCTTGATGATAATGATTTTCTTCATATTCTTAGAGCCCAGACTGAAAGCTTTAACCTGGATTTGAGGGTAATTTTAGGGGTATAATTTTTATTGTTCTCAATTAGTATGGCATTCTTGGGCTTCTGTTTCTGGTTGCTATGATTTTTCTGGATTTAGACCGTTAGTTTTACCTGCAGATTTTGAATTGTCAATGAATACCACATTATTAACATCGTTTAATAATATAAATTCAAAATAAATTTGATGGGCAATATTTATGAATTTAAAAAAACATACTTTTGTTTTAATGTTGTTATTATTAATTCTCACTGGCTGTAACAGTTCTGTTTATTATATCAGTATTACAGATTTATCAAAAGTACGCTCTAAAACTGAAATGCAAAGTTTTGAACAACTAAATGACCCCATAGTCATAACGATGCCGATTTATGAAAAAATGGCATTGTTTGGTAATGTAAATATGGGTAGTTATAATAAACGTGCAGGTGATATTTTTGTTGTATATGACTGGGAAAATACTAAAATTCATGACTGGTGTTTTTTTGAAGGTAATCATGGGTGGAGTAATTTCAGGGCTGTCGAAATGGGTAATCCTGTAAAGTATTATGACTCAGGTGAAAGAATAGGTTGTCTTAATAAGAATGGTAAATTAACAGTTTATCAAAATGATATAAAAGGAACATTTACAAATTTAAATAATAATCAAAAAATAAAAAGTTTATATGGTCTGATTAATACAGACGGTTATTCAAATGGAAAACATGAATATAGGATAAATCTGTTTAATTCAGAAACTGGAAAAGTAGATAATAATCAACTGATTATATATTCCCAGGATTCATATTTCTCTTATCCAAAATCTGATTTATCAGGAAACTATTGGTTAACGGCAGTTAATGAAGATAAGAACTGTTTATACAAGGTTGATGTTGTGAATAATAAGATTGATGTAGTCGCAAAGTTTTTAGATAGAGACTACAAAGGTATGAAAAATATTACTCCTGTATTGCGCGAAATCTATAAAAATTATGCAATTTTATCAGATGGAGAATATGATAAATATCCAAATATTATTGTTTATGATATTGAAAAAAATATAAAATATTGCGAAATTTCGTTACCTAAAGAAAATTATCCAAACAGAATGTTTGCGTGTGCACCTGTAAATAGTAAACTTTATGGAATATTTCCTGCAGATCATGATAGAGATAATTGGTGTGAATGGACTGATATATATGAAATTGATATAGAAAATAGAAAAGTAAATTTTTGTACTACATTAGAATTTGATATGACAGAAACTGTTTATACCCGTGGATCAAGAATTTATTTATTAAATTCACGGGATTTATCTGTATTCAAATGTAATTACTATGATACAGAAACTGGGCAAAAAGGAATTGAATTTTCAATTTCCTTAGATGAAGTAATTTCTAAATGAACAGTTATTAAAATATTTTTTTTGGGTGTCTCACAAACACTGGTACTGATTGACAATTCCCCTAATATATAAGAGAATAAAGTTATGAATAATTTTACATCACTACTACTACTTAGCGACTCATATTTGGCCGAAGCTGATGGTACTGTGTAGATTATATTCTTTACATTAAAGATTACAGGACTGTTGCTTTGGCGGCAGTCCTTTTTTGTCCTTTCTTTATAAATAAAGAGACATTGAATCAGACTGCAGATAGACAACAATCTGGTAATTAAAAAATTATTTGGGAGATGCAGAATATGCAGATTAACGGAAAGTACAGACCTTTTGAATCAGTTCCACTTAAGAACAGAACTTGGCCGGACAACTCAATTACAAAGGCACCAATCTGGTGTTCAGTAGACCTTCGTGACGGAAATCAGGCTTTGATAAACCCGATGACTGTTGAACAGAAACTTGAGTTCTTTGACCTTCTTGTTAAGATTGGCTTTAAAGAAATTGAAGTAGGTTTTCCTTCAGCATCAGATACAGAGTTCAATTTTATGAGACGCCTGATTGAAGAAAAACATGTACCAGAAGATGTTACACTGCAGGTTCTCTGTCAGGCACGTGAACATTTGATTAAGAGAACTTTTGAAAGCCTTAAAGGCTGTAAAAAGGCAATCTTCCATATGTATAACTCAACAAGCCCAGCTCAGAGAAAATATACATTTAATAAGACAAAAGAAGAAATTAAGCAGATTGCTATTGACGGTATTGCCTGCGTTAAAAGCTGCCTTTCAATGAGCGAAGGAACTGACGTTCGCCTTGAATATTCACCAGAAAGCTTTTCTACAACAGAAGTAGATTACGCAATTGAAGTCTGCAAGGCTGTTGTGGATGCATGGGGAGATGCAGCATGTGATAATCAGCACAAAGTTATCCTGAATCTTCCTACAACTGTTGAATGTGCAATGCCAAACCAGTTTGCAGATCAGATAGAATATTTCTGTAAAAATTTCCCTGGCCGTGAAAATGTAATTATTTCTCTTCATAATCACAATGACCGTGGTGAAGGCGTTGCTCAGTGTGAATTGGGATTGCTTGCAGGTGCAGACCGTGTTGAAGGTTGTCTCTTTGGAAACGGCGAACGCACTGGTAACCTGGATATCGTAAATGTTGGTATGAACATGTATACTCAGGGAATTGATCCTGAACTTGATTTTTCTAACATGCCCATGCTGACAGAAGCTTACACAAGATTGACAGGAATGGAAATTCATCCACGCACACCATATTCTGGAGAACTGGTATTTACAGCATTCTCAGGAAGCCATCAGGATGCAATCCGTAAAGGTATGGCAGCCCGTGTTACAATGGATGAAAATGCATACTGGGATGTTCCTTATCTTACCTTTGATCCACATGACATCGGCCGCCAGTACGAAGGAATTATACGTATTAACAGTCAGAGCGGAAAAGGTGGAGCTGCCTATATTCTTGAACAGGACTTTGGAATCTGTGCTCCAAAAGCAATGCATCCTGCAATCGGTGCTGTAATTCAGAAGCAGGCTGATAAACTTCAGCGTGAACTTCAGCCTGACGAAATCTATGAGTTCTTTGCAGAAAAGTGGCTTAACACAAAAGCTCCTTTGAATGTACTTGAAATTTCGGAACGCCATATTGAAGGTGAACGTGGGGCTGAAACTGAACAAGTTGCAGCTATGGCTACAATTGAATGGGAAGGAAAACAGTATGCAATTGCTGCAAACGGAAACGGTCCTTTGGATGCCTTTGTTACAGCAATGAAGCAGACTCCTGCTCCTAAGTTCAATATTACTTCATTCCATGAACACTCAATTGGAAAGGGTTCTGATACAAAGGCTATTGCTTATGTTCAGATTACTAAAGAAAACGGTGATCAGGTCTGGGGGGTCGGAAAGAGCTCCAACGTAGGACGAGCTGGTATTGCAGCCGTTGTAAGTGCTCTTAATTTTAACTGATTGTAACTCTAAAAAAAAAAAGCCCCCTGATACAACGTATCCCGGGGGTCAAAAAAGGAGTTGGAGGTTACAGAAAAATATCGTTTCTGGCAGTTTTTGTTATGTATATCATGTGATGTATTATACTTAGTTAACAACCATTAACGAAAATGGTAACACTTATGAATAAAAAATTTCTGATTTTATCTTATTTTTCTGCGATTTTCTCATTGCTTTTTCTGTGTGGTTGTACATCTACATCTCAAGTCTCTTCATATTCAGGTACCCGCATAAAGCCTATATCATATTCTTCACTGGATGAAGAACCTTTTTATGCACATAATCATGATTCTTTTGTTGAAAAAAAACTTTCAAACGGAATTCCTGTAATAATCAAAAAATCAAAAAATCAGAATTCCTGTGGAGTTAGACTGGTAATTGATTCAGTTCCTTTGTCTGATCCTATAAAGAAAGCAGGCCTGGAAGACATTACCCTTAATATGTTAAAGAAGGGAAGTGCCAGATATAGTTCTTTGTATATTTCCAGTCTTGAATATACAGATTCAACATTTTTTACAAGTAAAGTTCATGTTGATTTTCTTGAGTATGGAATTTTGACTCAAAAGGAAAGCCTTCCCTCTGTAATTGAAGTGTTTGCCTCAACATATAAATTTCCTGTTCTTTCGCTGGAGGAATTTGAAAAACTTACATCTGATGAAAATCGTTTGCAGTCTGATTTGCTGTATCAGTTATACGGAATTTTGAATAAACAGAACAAGTATTTTGCGCCTTTGATGTTTACAGAGCAGTCAGAAATTTCTTATAAAGATGTTGTGGACTACCATAATGGTCTTCAAAATGGAGCAAGAATTAAGATTATTGCCAGTGGAAATTTTAATGATGAAGATGCAGATGAACTGATTAAGCTTTTAGAAAAAAATTTTGCATCATTAAAACAGTTCAAATACATTAAAAAAAATCCAGGAAAAGCAATGCTTGAAGCCGATAAACGATTGTATCAGGTTGAAAATTACAATAACGCTCCTGTCTGCGCATTAGGATTTTCAGAAATTCCAGGACCTTTGACTGAGGATTATCTTTCATATGGAATCTTATCCTTGTATCTTGATGATCTTCTGTATAATGCAATCAGAGAAAAGTACAGCATGGCTTCTGATGCAGGCTGTGGTGTTTTACTTTCAAATGGGAATCTTGGACTTATTTCAATATATGATATTTCCCTCATGAAAATTAACATTGAAAATGTTATGAAAGCAGTTGAAGATGGCCTTTCAGAACAAATTATCGAGAAAAAACTTGATTCCTATAAAAGAGTTTATGTTTCCTTTATCATGAATTCAGAATTTAGTTCTGATAAAACACTAGACCAAATGGCTTTAGGTCTTGTCTATAAAAATGATGCAAAAGATTATATAAAGCGACCATTCCGTGTATATAAAATTTCAGCAGAAAGTGTTCGTAAAATTTATGAAGAATGCATAAAAGATAAAATATGCTGGATCATAAATGGTTCAATGACAAAATAATGAAAAATGTCATATTGACTAAAAATAGTTTAATTCATATTATTATATCATAAATATTAAGCCGTAGTAATTTGCGGAAATATGAGGTTCTAATGGAATATAATATTGAAAAACAGCATGCTAAGGGAAAACTTCATGCTATTGAAAGAATCAATGCTCTTTGTGACAAAGACTCATTCAAAGAAATTTATTCAGGAGTTCGTCACAACTGTTCAAGCTTCGGAATGGACAAGAAAGATCTTCCATACGATGGCGTTATTACAGGCTTTGGAAAAATTAACGGCCGCAAGGTAGCAATCTATGCACAGGACTTTACAGTTCAGGGTGGTACTCTTGGACTTATGCACGGAAAGAAAATTGCAGAAGTAATCGATATGGCTATTGCAGCACGTTGTCCTGTTATTGGTCTTAACGACTCAGGTGGAGCTCGTATCCAGGAAGGTGTTGATGCACTTTGTGGTTACGGTGACATCTTTAATGCAAACGTAAAAGCTTCAGGAAGCATCCCACAGATTTCTGTAATCGTTGGACCTTGTGCTGGTGGTGCTGTATATTCACCTGGACTCACAGACTTTATCTTTACAGTAGACAAAATTTCACAGATGTTCATTACAGGACCAAAAGTAGTAAAACAGGTTATGTTCATGGACATTACAGAAGAAGACCTTGGTGGTGCATCAATCCACTCACAGAAGTCAGGCGTTGCTCACTGGAAGTGTGACGATGAAGCTTCTTGTTACGAAAACGTTCGTAAGCTTCTTGATTACATTCCTCACTACTATGGTGACACAGAACCTTTTGAACCAAAATCTGCTACAAAACGCGGAATCTTCGGAACAAAGGTTGTACCAAGCTTCTCATTTGACGAAAAGAAAATCGAAGCAATCAATTCTATCCTTCCTGAAGAAAATAAGAAGGGTTACGATATGCGTTCTGTAATCAACAGCGTTGTTGATGACAACTCTTTCTTTGAAGTAATGAAAGAATTTGCAGTTAACGCTGTGACAGGTTTTGCAAAGGTTGAAGGTAAGACAGTTGGTATCATCGGTAACAATCCAATGGGATTCGGTGGTATATTGAACTGTGATGCTTCTGACAAAATTGCACGTCATGTTCGTTACTGTGATTGTTTCAATATTCCTCTTGTTAACTTTGTTGATGTACCAGGATTTATTCCAGGTCCACAGGAAGAACAGAAGGGTATTATCCGCCACGGTGCTAAAGTTCTTTATGCTTACTCAGAAGCAAGTGTTCCAAAAGTAACTATCATTACAAGAAAAGCTTATGGTGGTGCTTACATTGCTATGTGTTCTAAACACCTTGGAGCAGACTTTGTATATGCATGGCCAAAAGCAGAAATCGCTGTAATGGGTGCTGAAGGTGCTATCGGTGTTCTTTATGCAAAAGAAATGAAAGATCCTTCTAAGGCACAGGAAATTGCTCAGAAGTCTGAAGAATATAAGACAGAAATCATGACTCCACAAATTGCAGCTCGTCGCGGTTACATTTCTGAAGTTATCGAACCTTCTGAAACAAGAGCTCGCATCGTAGCAAGTCTCGATGTTCTTGAAAACAAGACTTCATTGAATATTGTTCCAAAGAAACACGGAAATATTCCACTCTAATATTGAGTTAGAGATATGAAATAATTGCCTGTAATTTATCTTTTACAAGAAAATTGCAGGCATTTTTTTTAAGAAGCGGTGTTTATAAATTATCTGTATTTATTTTTCTGATATTCAGCTTCAATTGCAGCGTCATCCATAGCTCTGTCATCTGGAAGCCATGTGTAATGCTTTCGAAGTTCTCTTACAGTTTCTTTCGGATCATGTGTTTCTTCAATAGAAGTTTTATATGCTTCTTTAAATGGCTCCTGTTCAACCTCTTTACGAGTGTACGAAGATTTAAGACCAGTAATAAACCACTGATCATTCATATAAGAGCAGTGTACTTCTGTCGTATAAGAATCAATAATAATAGGAGTTTCGTCACCGGAATTATAAATGAGATTGTAAGTTACAATATGATTTTCTTCTTTACTCTCTGGGGCGGGTTTCAAATTGCCGCTTTTCTTAAGGTTGTTATATTCATATTTTAGCCCAGGCTTAAATCTGTTGTAGGCACTTTCTCCATCGATTCTAAAATCAGTAATACCAAAAATCCAGTGTTCCATTAATTCGGAGCGTGTTAAATAAAGCTCAGGAGTAAGGTTTGCATATTTTCCCTGATAGGCAACTCTTGTTGTTCCTGAAACATATACGTTTGAAATCATATCAACTGTCTGTTTTGCTTCAGTTCCTTTTGCAACAGTCTTCATTAACTGAACATCCTGAAGGTGAAATCCTGAATAAAATGTTTCAATAGCTTCAATGCTTGAAAGATTTTTTGCACATGGTTTTGAAAGATCATCCAGGTATCGTCTGTAAATGATATTTGAAATAATTCCTAAAGCAGCAAGGATAATCAAAATAATGATTGCATTGCGTTTGAAGAATCTTTTTTTATCTGCAGATTTTTCAACAGCTTTTTGCTTTTTTTTAAGTTTGATTTCAAATTCCTCTTGAGAAATTTGTGATCTATCAGTTTTAGGTTTAACAGAGCCGTCTTCATTTAGACCAAGCTCTTCTTTTAAAAGTGTGATATCAATTATTGAAGAGTCCCGTTCATATTGATTGTCAATGTTAAAGCCCATATTAATGCTTGAGGCAAGACTTGGATTTATTCCGTTAACAAGGTGTTCTATTTTGATAAAATTTGAATCAGTAATATCTTCCTGACGGGCTGAAGTTTCAGTTTTCATAAACGGAAGAATTTTTGTAATTGAAAAATAGGTTAGTACACTTTGTGTAAATATGTGTGCATTATTTGATGTAAGTAATTTATTCTGCCAGCATCCCTGATTCATTGCATTTGTTTTTTCATCAAAATTTGAACAGGCAAAATCAAAAAGTGCTTCAGGTAAAAAAAGAATTTCTACCTGAAACAGATGATTATTTTTTTTACTTACTTTTTCGTTGTAATAAATTCCACCTAAGCCATTTACAGGAATAGATATATTTGAGCTTATTGCTTTTGAGTAGATTTTATTTAAAGCAAAGGTCATTCTTGTAATTACATCATTATCAGAGGAATTAATAATAGTTAAAGCACTTTTACCGAGAAAAGCATCGCCTTCAAAGCACACATAATCATCGATAACATTTGTACCAGAGAAATTCCAGTCAGAAAACTGAAAATTGTTTTCAAATAAATTGAAGCGTACAAGAACACCTTTTTCTGCAAAATTGAGCATGCTTGCAGTTTTAGAAAAAGCAGTTTCCTTTAGTCCTGTGTTTAAGTAAATAGTCTTTTTATCTGAAAAAACAATATCCATAAAATAATTCCTATTATCAATATATTTAAAATAATGGAAGTATTAAAACTTGGCAAGTATAAAAAAAAACAAAAATTCAGTATTTTTTGTTCAAAGTGCTTGACATAAAATATCATATTAGATATTATAAAATCATTCCGCGGGGATGGTGGAATTGGTAGACACGCTAGCTTGAGGTGCTAGTGGCGAGAGCTGTGCCTGTTCAAGTCAGGTTCTCCGCAAAAGGATTGACACACAGTCAATCCTTTTTTTTTTTCTAAAATTTTTTTAATGACAAAAACTAACATATTAATTCTAAAACTTGAGGTAAAAATGTTAGCTGTTTTTGTAAACTGTTTTGCAGTAATATTCGGATCGCTTTTGGGCCTGTTATTTTCAAAAAAGATTTCTGACAAGATGTCAGTTGTAATTCAAGATGCAGCAGGAATCATTACTCTTGTGCTTGGAATTCAGATGGCATTTAAATTTAATAATATTATTTATCTTTCACTTTCGCTTTTTATTGGTGGGCTTGTTGGTTCTCTTCTTGATCTTGATGGAAAGATCCTCAATATAGGTAATAGTCTTGAAAAACTTCTTAAAGGCAAGAAGAAAAAAGCTATAACAGAGGAAGCTAAAGATAATCCTGAACTGGAGCTTTCTGAAAATCAAATCGGTCAGGAAAATAGAATAAACTTTGGTGCTGCATTCCTTAATGCCTCCTGTCTTTTCTGTGTTGGAGCAATGGCAATTCTCGGTTCTTTTGAAGCCGGAATTTCAAAAAATTATACAATTATTTTTACAAAGTCTATTCTTGACGGGTTTATGGCAATTACATTTGCAGCTTCTATGGGAATAGGAACTTTGTTTTCATTTATTGCAATTTTTGTTTATCAAGGCCTATTGACTTTGCTTTCAACATTCCTTCAGCCATTTGTAACCGAACAGATGCTGGCTGAACTTACAGGTTGTGGTGGAGCCATGATTGTAATGATAGGTATCAATCTTCTTGGCCTTAAAAAAATTAAGACAGCAAACTATCTTCCATCAATGATTTTTGTAATTCTTTTTATAATTGCAGAACCTTGGTTTATGCAGATAAAAGAGATGGGGATTAATCTTTTTTCTAGATAAGGAATTATTATGGCTAAAATACTTTGTATCTGTTTAAGTTCAACAATTCAGCGTACGATTAATTTTAACAATATTCGTCTTGAGAAAGTTAACCGTTCTACTTCTTATAGAATGGATGCCTCTGGAAAAGCTTTAAATTCAGCACGTGTTTTAAGTCAACTTGAAAAAGATTGTGTTCAGGTAATCTGTCCTGTTGGAGAGAAAAATAAAGATTTGTTTGTTGAATTGGCAGAAAGAGATAACTTAACAATTGATTATGTAACAATTCCTGGATTTACAAGGGAATGCTGGACATTGCTTGATAATAACGCTGGTACTACAACAGAAATGGTTGTTGGTGAGCCGGATCTTGATTTTGATATTGTGTCTTGCGAAGAAAAAATTCTTGATATTCTTAAAACAAAGATTTGTGAATTTGATGCTGTATTATTTGCAGGAAGTAAACCAAAATGTTTTTCTGAGCACATTGTATCTGATATTGCAAAAGCATCTGTTTCTTCGAATAAAGTTTTCCTTGCAGACTATCAGGGACTTGAGCTTTTGAACACCTTAAAAAATGTTATTCCTTCGATTATCAAAATCAATGAAGAGGAATTTGTTACAACCTTTAATCTTTTCCAGAACGCTACATCTTATTCTGAAGATGAACTAAAAAAGGAAATCCAGAAGAAGAGTGTTGAACTTAATAATATTGTAGTTGTAACCAGAGGACATTTACCAACATTTGCTTCCAATAAAGGTGAGTTTGTTGAATGCCCTGTTGAAAAAGTAAAGGCTGTAAATACTACCGCCTGCGGTGATTCATTTTCTGCAGGGTTCCTTTATGAATACGTGAATACAGGTGATTTTAAAAGTGCTTTAAAAAAAGGTACCTGGTGCGCTGCAAGAAATGCAGAGCTTGAAACACCAGGTGCTGTAAGATAGAACTGATAAAACAGTTTTTAAGCTTTATAGTTAATGTCACTCATAGTGTCGATACTTTCAATTTTATCAACACTTCTGTCATTAATCATTTCGATCATTATTTTTGCAATTTTTGGATCGTAGAATGTTCCAGAACATTTTTTAAATTCCTCCACGATTTTTTCTCTATCCATTTTTGGTCTGTAACATCTGTCTGTATTCATTGCATCAAAGCTGTCGCAGACACAGACAATTCTTGCTTCAAGAGGAATTTCCTGTCCTTTTAAATGTTCGCAATATCCCGAGCCGTCCCAGTGCTCGTGATGAGATTTTGCAACTTCTTTTAACATTGGCATTGCAGTAAAATCAACAAGCATTTCATAACCTGTCTGAACATGTGATTTAATCTGATCATATTCATCAGAAGTTAATTTTGCAGGTTTATGAAGAATGCTGTCAGATACACCGATTTTTCCAACATCATGCATAAGTCCGAACCAGAACATTTCCATCTGTTCCTGTTCAGACATATTCATTCGTGTTGCAATTTCACGAGCGTAGTAGGCAACTCTAAGTGAATGTCCTCGTGTATAAGGGTCTCTTGCGTCAACAAAGTTTGCAAAAGTCTTAAAAGATTGAATGATGATATCTGAGTCAAGTTTCTGTCTCAATTCATAATATTTAACTTTTCTTGAAACTGTAATCTGAATGATTATTAAAACAGAAAGAGAAAGTAATGAAATTCCTATTGCACTTAATAAAATAAAATACAAAGGATTATCTTTTGGTTCATAAATAAAGCGGCCTGTTATGGTAATGTTTCGAATGAAAAATCTTTTTGGAGTGTACATAATCATACCGAGCATAAATGGTTCATGATTATATACATTGCTAGGATGGACTACAGTTACCATGTTTGTAGGAATTTTCTTCATGATAATGAAGTCTTCCAAATCTTCAAACTGATTTTCGTATTCCGGATAGTTAGAATGATTTTCTGGGATAGCTTTAGTTTCCGAATAGTGAAATTCGCCATCGAAATTCCAGTTACTGTCTACCCAGTATCCTTTTGGAACTTGTACTTTTACAGTCCAGTCTGTAAAACTGTGATTAGTGTTATTAAAGAATTTTCCGTTGAACTGAGCACCATATGTTCCATTACTTTCTGGCCACCATTTGTCATGGGGGGTATCAAATTCGATGTAGATTTCCCGTTCATCAGTAATGATTGTATTTGCATCCTGCACAAAGGTAACGTAGGTATTGCTTTTTCTATTACAGTAAAGGAGAAAGAAAACAAGACCTATACTTAAGAAGAGCAGGAGTGTTAATGTCATTTGAATCAGAGGTATTTTATAGAAAAATTTCTTTGATGCCATAATGTTATAATATATCACTAAAAGGATTTGTATACAATTAAATATATTATACATAGAAAACTTTGGAAGAAATATAAAAAATCCTCAAAAACAGATTTTGATACTTGACTAAAGAATGTAATTTTTGATATATTGTATTTCGTCAGTAGATATGGTGCCTGTAGTTCAGGGGTAGAGCGCCAGATTGTGGATCTGGTTGTCGTGGGTTCAAATCCCATCAGGCACCCAAATCCGACCAGGTACTGTTTCTGGGGAAATGCGCCCGTAGCTCATCTGGATAGAGCTCCGGACTTCGAATCCGGCGGTAGCAGGTTCGAATCCTGTCGGACGCAAAAACATATCGGGCCATTAGCTCAGCTGGTAGAGCAACAGACTCTTAATCTGTGGGTCGAAGGTTCGAACCCTTCATGGCTCAAAAGACTTTCTCAAACGAGAAAGTCTTTTTTTTTATCTTAGCAATTTTTCTTCATTCTGAAAAAGATAATTGTTCCTTCAAAATTCCCTTAATAACATAATTATTTCTGTAAAAAAATCCTAAAGTACTTTTTTCAAATTCCGAAAATATAAACGGAATACCATAGTTCTCTGTTTTTAGGGAGAAGTGAGGAAAAAATGAACGAAAATACACAATTAACTGAAATCTTATTAAAAGAAGATGCTGTAATGGATTCTATCCTTGATGCTCAGGTAAAAATTCATGAAGCTGTAAAATCCCGCGACTGGTTTACATTAGACAGCAACATTTCTAAGATGCAAGATTTGTCGGTTCAGTTCATTGACCTTGAAAATACTCGTGATTCCATTAAAGAAACAGATTTTACTGCAGAAGAACATAAATTAATGAAGCAGATTCAGTCAAAGCTTATTAAGTCAAAAATTGCTAACAGTACTTTGAATGATTATGTAAAAATTACAAAGGGATTTGTTCAGAATGTCCTTGATAATGTTGTACCTCAGCGCAGAAATGTGTTGTATTCCAAAAATGGTACAATCGTAAAACAACAGCCTGTAAGTGTTGTTCTGAACAAAGTTTTTTAATTTCTGATAAAGGGTGAAGAGGTAGAATATGGGAAGCACATTTGCACAGATTGAACTTGGTAAAAGAAGCCTTATGGCTCATTCAACTCAAATCAATACAGCAGGTCATAACATTTCAAATGCTGATACAGAAGGATATTCACGCCAGAGAGTAAAAGTTGGTCCTATGTCTCCATTAGATCGCCCGGATTTGAGTCGCGCCGAAACTCCAGGACAGATTGGTCAGGGAACTTCGGTTGAAAGCATTTCTCGCGTTCGTGACGAAATGCTTGATCAGAGAATCGTTGCTCAGTCTAACCAGGAATCATATTGGGAAACACGAAGCCGTTATTACACAATGATCGAAAATGTTTACAATGAACCAGACGAAGTAAGTATAAGAACAACCATGGATAAATTCTGGGAAAGCTGGCAGGAACTTTCACTTAACCCTGAAAGTACAGCTAACCGTCAGGCAATCCTTGAAAGGGGTCAGTCACTTGTTAATTCAATCCGTAATCGAGATATGGCTTTAACTGGAATCGGTAATCAGCTCAACAGCGATATTGAAGCTTCTGTTGAACAGCTTAATAACTATGCAAATCAAATTGCTATTTTAAATACAGAAATCGTAAAAGTTAAGGCTGTTGGAGATAATCCAAATGACCTTATGGATCGTCGTGATGTTCTTGTTGAGAAACTTTCAAAAATTGCGAATATTACAACAGATCAGCGAGACTCAGATGAGTTTATGGTTCATGTAAACGGACAAGTTCTTGTTCAGGGACGCATTGCAAGAAACTTTGCTGTTGAACCTGTTCTTGATAATTATGGCTATTCAAAAGTTGTTTGGGCAGATACAAACGAGACTGTTGATGTAAAAGGCGGTTCACTTGGTGCTTTGATTGAACTTCGTGATGTTGATGTAAGACACGAAATCCAGTCACTTAATACAATGACAATGAACTTTGCAGACCTTGTAAATGATGTTCATAGAAATGCAGTTGGTGCAAACAATGTTACAGGTCTTGATTTCTTTGTTGAACGTCCATTTGTTGAAAATACAGTTGGTAACTATGACTCTAATGGGGATGGTGTAGAAGATAAATCTTATATCTTCCGTTTTACAGGTACAAACAAACTTAATCCTCAGGAACAGATCGGAATCGAAGGAACAATGACTCTTTCTGGTCCTACAGGCAATGTTAATGTAGCATATCATCCAACTGATACTGTTGAAGATGTAATCAACCGCATTAATGATTCAAATGGTGAAGTAAAAGCATACCTTGACCGTAATTCAAATCTTGTACTTAAGGCAACAACTGCTGAAGATATTTATAACCCTGATTTTGTAATCCGTCATGTTGAAGATTCGGGGCATTTCCTTGCAGGTTATTCCGGAATTCTTGCGGCTTCTGGTGAAGAAGGAGCTTATGATTACAATCAGGCAAATGCAGTAAATGCACTTGTAGGTGTGGGTTCTCAGGCTGATAGAGCTGCTCAATTTGCTATCAGTCCGGTTGATAATCCTTCAACATATGTAGAAATCAATCAGAGAATTCGTAACGATGTAATGAATATTGCATCGAGCTTTGCTGATTATACAGGAAATGCAGTAAATGGTGATGCCCGTGCAGCAGTAGAAATTGCAGCTATCAGAAATACTAAAGTGATGATTGGGCATGAAAGAACATTTGATGATTACTTTGCAGATACTGTAACTCAGGTTGGACTTATGGGTGAACAGGCAGAAACAAACATGTTGAGCCAGAATGCTGTTATGGATGATTTAAGAAATCTCCGTGATTCAATCAGTGGTGTAAATATTGATGAAGAACTTGCAGACATTATGAAATTCCAGCATGGATATAATGCTGCTGCAAAATATGTAACTGTTGTTGACCAGATGCTTGATACGATCATCAACAGATTAAAAGTTTAATAATTCGTTAGAAGCTATATAAGAGGTGAATTATGAGAAGAATCAGTTCAGGAATGAATAACGCTGACGTTCAGTACAGACTTAGAACACATGAATCAAAATTAAACCATTCAAATAATCAGCTTGGAAGCCAGCATCGTATTCAGCAGCTTCGCGATGATCCAATTGCTGCAGGACATCTTGTTCGTTATCAGTCATATAAAGGTAGAGTAGACACCTTTGAAACAAACGCTCAGGTCTTAACGGAACGTTTTTCTGTTCGTGAAGGTTATATGAATGATTCACTTCAGATTCTTCATCGTGTTCGTGAACTTGCAGTTCAGGGAGCAAATGGAACTTATACAAAAGACGATCTTGCAAACATGGCTACAGAAGTTGATGAATTACTTAAGGAATTAATTCAGAATGCAAATGCTGTTGATCAGGATGGCAATGCATTATTTGCAGGAACAAATACAAAGACAACAGCATTTGAAGTAGAAATGGGCAATGTTCCAGGAAGTGCAATTCCATTAGTAGCTACAGTAACCTATAACGGAAATGTTGATTCGAATAAAATTGAAATTGATGAAAATCAGTACATGAATGTAAATAACTCTGGAAACAGAACATTCTGGTCTGAACATCAGCAGCTTTTTACAGAAAGAGATGCCTCTGGTTACCAGGCAAGTGCTGACAGTGTAATAGGTGTTGATGGTCATCAGATTGAAATTAAACGTGGTGATAACGTTTATGCAATTATTGCAAAAATCAATGATAGTGGTGCTGCAGTTAAAGCCAGCATCGACCCTGTAACAAATGGTTTGAACCTTATTACAACAGATCCTCGTCAACTTTGGCTTGAAGATATCTCAGGTACAACATTGACAGATCTTGGAGTTATTGCAGGAAATGATCAGAGACCTCCATACAACCTTGCAGTAAATGCAAAAGTATCAGGCGGTTCAATGTTTGATAGTGTAATTGCGTTGAGAGATGCAATGCTTGTTGGAGATCAGGAAGCAATCGGTGGTCGTGTCCTAGGAACTATTGATCAGAGTATGAATAATCTCGTAACTCGTGTTGCTGAACTTGGAAGTGAATATGAAAGAGCAGCTTTAAATATTACACGTAATTCTAACACCTCGTTGAATGTTACACAGATGATTTCTACAGAAGGAGATCTTGATTTTACAAAAGCTATAACAGATATGAAAATGCTTGATTATGTTCACCAGGCAACATTAAGTGTAGCTGGAAAATTATATTCAAGCACACTTTTAAATTATATGAGATAAGGAAGTAGAACATGGATGTTAAAACAAGAGCTGGAAAAACAGTTTCAGTAGACAATGATCATATTTTGAATTTTCCTGAAGGATTATTCGGATTTGAACTTTACCACAACTATGCAATTTATGATTCTGAATATCCTCCATTTATGTGGATGCAGTCTATTGAAGACCAGAAACTGGCTTTTTTAGTTGTTGATCCGTTTTTAATCTGTAATGATTATGAACTTGATGTAGATGATAAGAGCCTTTCCAAAATAGGAATTAAATCCCCATCTGATGTTTTTGTTATGTCTATCGTAACAATTCCTCAGGGGGAAGGTCCTGTAACAGCAAATTTACAGGGACCAATTATTATAAATAAAAATACAAAAGAATGTTTACAGGTTATTCTCAACTCAAACAGATGGACAACTAAGCATGACATTATTAAAGCTCTCAAATCAAGGGAGGGTGGCTCATGCTGATTCTTTCAAGAAAGATTGATGAAAAAATTAAGATTGGAGACGATATTACACTTACAATTATCGAAATCCGTGGTGATCAGGTAAAAATTGGTGTAGAAGCGCCTAAAAATGTTAAAGTTTTCAGACAGGAAGTTTTTAATGCCATCCAGACTGAAAACAAAGCTGCGTCAAAAATTCCTAATGTATCAGGAATTGATGCAATTACAAAGATGCTTTCAAAATAAAAAATTAATTTGAAGCGTTATTACTTCTGGCAGTAAGATTTTCTTCTGCTTCACTTGCACGAATGTACACCGGTCCATCAAAATCCTTGAGGGTCGGTATTTTTTTATCCATCATTTCTTCTGCAATAGCAAAAAGGTTTTCAGTTTCATTTGGAGTTCCTCTTAAACAAAGGAATTTCTTTGCCGGTACAAGTTCTTTAATACGTTCAATAAAAAGAGCTGCATCGCTTCCACAAACGAAAATACGATCACTTTCAATTTTTAAAATACCTTTACATGCATCTTCAAGCTGGTAGTCACCATCATCAATTAAAACATTACCTTTATATTGTGCTTTAAGATAGAAGCGGTTTTTCTTTGCATCGACTGCACATAATACAGGAATGTCCAGATCCGAATAGGCATAGATGTATGTGTCTAAAGTTCCAACTCCATATACAGGAATGTCGTATGCAAGCTCAATTGCTTTTAATGCAGAAAATGCAAGTCTAAGGCCGGTAAAACTTCCAGGGCCTTTACATAAAACAGTGTAGTCAAGTTCAGATGTTTTTAAATCAACTTGAGATAATACATATTCAAAGGATGGAATGAGTTTTTCTGACTGCTTCATTCCAATGTCTAAGGTTAAATATGCTGTCTTGTCATCATTTTTTGCAGCGATTGTAATCCGTGTAAGAGAAGTGTCAATTGCTAAAGCTTTCATAGTAGATCCTGTTTTTAAATTAGTTTATTTCTTCATAAGGCCAGTTTGAGATAGTTATAATACGTTTTGTAGAGCCATCACATTCTGGTTCAAGTTTTATTGTGATTACATCTTTAGGAAGCTGGTCCATTATTTTCTCACTCCATTCAATTACCGAAACACCGTCTCCATAAAGCATATCATCTGTTCCAAGGTTAATGAAATCTTCTGAACCTTCAAGACGGTAAACATCAAGATGGTAAAGTGGCATTTTCCCTTCGTATTCAGAAATGAGACAAAATGTAGGACTTGTAATTACATCAGTAACTCCAAGACTTTCTGCAATCCCTTTTGTAATTGTTGTTTTCCCGCTAGCTAATGTTCCCTGCATGGCAAGAATATCGCCTTTATGAAGCATTGAACCGATTTTGCGACCAAGTTCAATTGTTTCTTCAGCGTTGGAGGTATGTAAAACTAAATTTTTCATGTTGGTAAACGACCTTCTTTGTCGTTTTTTAGAATATATGGTTTAAGCGATGTTATAATCGGAAGAATAGGATAATTTGGAGCTTCAATAATTTTTACAGAAAGCTTTTTATCACCAAAAGGACCTGTTTCGATGCTGAATAAAATTGGAGTATCAACTGTTTCTGTAGGAAGTTCAACAACGGCGATGGCAGTGTATTTTCTTATATAAAAAATTTGTCCTTCTTCGCGCTGAACATTTTTAAGCTCTAAAATATTCATAAATATTTAATAATTATAAGCCATGAACCTTAAATCGTCAAGAATTTGACCTATTTGTATTTATTTTGTGTAGTCATATAAGTCAGATAGCAATCGTACTTTAATAGCCAAAGGAACCTGCTTGAATGCAATGTGGATTGCATACATTCCCGAATCATAATCAGTGCGTGTATCTGCTATCTGGCCGAAGATACCTTCTGTTTTTCCTAAAATTTCAAATCTTAAAAAAATATATTGTTTCTGTTTAATTGGAAGTGTGGAAAAAAGTTTACATCCACCTTCAGAAAGATCAACGATTGTTCCGTCATAGCAGTTTTCTTTTGGTTTAAGCGATATACTACCGTCAGATTTTTTTGTTACCTCAACTGCAGAGAAAGAACAGTCTCTGTTTACTGGAAAACGCAATGAAGTACGACGTGACTGAGGACAGACAGTATTTGAATGAGTTACACGAAGCAGCTTTTCATCATTAGGCATATTCAGGAACTGAACGACTCGAGTCAGCATTGCATACTGCTGACCATTTGCAAGACTGAAAACCATTGCAAGCTTCTGAAGCTTTTCAGGTCGATCATTGCAATTATCGTCCATAGTATCAGGGACTTTTAAAAGAAGACCATTTTCTTCGTTTTTAACAAGGGTAAACTGATATTGAAAACCTGATGGTGCTGGATAAGAAAGTACTGTGCCGTCAGGAATATTGTGAGAACTTGTAATGTAACGGGAGTAATTTACAACTTTGTAAATATGGAAACGAAGCTGAAAGAAACTATATAAAAGTTCATCTTTAGCTCTTGATCGAACAAAATGCTGAAATTCCTTTTTAAAGATTGAATCAACATAATCATCCTCTGTGTAAGAATACAGGATATTTGTGGCTTGTGTGTCACGACAGATTTTCCACAGTAAAAGCTCTTCTTCTTTGGAAAGCTCTAAAATTTTTGCAAGCTTAGTTACATGAGCCTGTGTAGTAGGTTTCTTTTTCTGCTGTTGAATATATTCAGGACTCTCATGTTTTTTCTTAATGATTTTAGAAACAATCAATATTCCTAAAACAGCAAGAATAATAAGTGCAAGAACAACAATTACCAGATAAATAAGAGGATTTTGTCTTGCATCTAATGGAGAGCCTGAAACAATATTCATAAATTAAAAACTCCCAAGGGTTTGAGAAAGTGACTCAAGGCGAGGACAGATTTCATATTCTGCAAGATCACCGATTAAAACAGAATCAGAATTTTCAAGAGCATCGCTAAAGTCTTTTAAAATTGGTGAAAGGTCAGCAAGGAACTCTGATAGAGAGTTTTCACCAACTTTGATAGAACCAAATGTTTCTGGAAAAAGACTTGACCAGGTAATTGTATTGCAGAAAGCATTCATAACATCTGAAAGCTTTATGATTGTCTGTTTTGCATGAACGTCTTTACCGCTCTGCATTTCTACAGGAACATTCTTTAAAAGTTCAATAACATCTGTAATTTCTTTTGCAGACATTCTAAAACTTTCTTTGATTGCTTCTTCAGAAATAACATTTACTTCAATTTTTGTATTGTCCTTCAGTTCATTCTTGAATACTTCATCAAACTGGTCAGCACTGATATTTATACCATCAACCGAAATACTTACAGTAGCAAGCTTGTTCTGTTCACAGCTTACTTCAAAAGAACGAAGTACATCACCGATAGTTTTTTCTCCCTGAAGAGTAATGTCAAGTTTTTCACCATTTACAAAAAAGTCCATAATATATTCCTTGTTATTTATCTGTTTCTATTCTGCTGCTGAGTAAAGTTGTTGATGGAATTTGACTGGCCCTCAAGGCTGTTCAATGTACTTTCCATTTGTCCGTACTTAGCTTTTAATTCTGCTTCTTTCTGATTAAGCTGAGTTTCAAGTCTTGCTATTTTCTGCTCGCTTGCTTTTACCTGTCTGTCTAATGTGGAATTTTTATTTGCCAGAATTCCTCCTGACTGAACATAAGCTGTAAGCTGTTTATCAAGCCGAACTCCAATACCTGAATCAATTATTAAATCACCGTCAGAATCATATCCAAAAAGAGTTTTGATGGAATCAAGATTATTTTTCAAAGTTTCATCAAGGATTTTTTCATTGATTTCAAGATAACCGCGCATTTTTGTAGGATTATATCCTGAATAATTTGTTGCGTTGGTAGAAATTCCTATCTGACTGAGCATAGTAATTTCTGAATATTCACTTTCCTGATATACTGCGCCGATAATATCCTGCATTGAAGATTTTGCATTAGTTAAAGAAAAATCTCCAGAAAAAAGTCCAAGCTTTTCTTTATAAGCATCTTCTTCATCCTTGCTTAAATAATCAAGCTCTGAAATTAGTTCTGGTTTGTTCTGAGAAAGAATATTGATTTCAGCAATAATCTGATTATATCGGCCTACAAAATTGATAAGGGCATCTTTAGCTGCTTCTGTATCTGGTTCTATTTTAATTGTCGCAGGTCTTTCTGTTTTTTGAGAAACATTCAATGTAATGTGTGGAATAACATCGTCAATTTTATTGTCTGGACGAGTAATTGTAATTCCTTCATATTTAATAATGGCATCTCCTGCATTGCTTACAGCATTAACAGGAGTGTAGCCCAGGCTTGCTTTTTCATCCACAGATTCGATTTTTGAAACTGAATATTCAATACCAGTGTTTGCATTTCTCATAACGATTGATTTAATGCCAGAATATTCTGAAAGATTTACTTTTACAGTTGAACCGCCTTCAGAAAAAGCATCTGTTATTTTTAATTCACGCTCTGTACCATCTTCGAATCTGGCAAAGAGAACAGAATCTGTTCTGATTGATTCAAGTGGAATTTTAGGAGCCTGTGTTGCTGGTAATTCATAGGAGGACTGATTGTTATCGATTGTAATGTTCTGGAATGTGACATTACCTGGATCTGGTAAATCAGGTTCTGTTGGTTTTGAATTTGCAGCATCTGTAATGTCACTAATTTCTTTTGCCTTTACGGTAAAGATTAAAGTTTTAGTTGTGTCCTTAGATATGTTTCCTGGAACATTGATTGTAAAGCCACCACGAGGTGGAATTGAAATTCCATCTTCTGTCATTTTAACAAAAGATGAAGTGATAAAAGGCATACCTTCCTGTTCAAGAGGAGAAACATTTTCTGGAACTTTGATTTCAGAAAGGGTAGAACCAAAAATATCTTTTTCTCCTTCAACCTTCTGAATCATTTTTGTGTCAATTGCAAGAGCAAGGGCGGCATCCTTAAACTCAAGATGTGAGTCTGAACCAGTTTTTAATGATTCAAGTAAGAGAGCTTTGTTCCCCTTGTTAATGCCAATAAGGCTTGCTTTTATAACATCTTTTCCACGTTTATTAAGGCTTGTAACAAAATCTTCGATTTTGCCGCCCTTCCAGTTCATTGATATAGTTTTATCACCGGTTTTAAAAGTATAAGTACCGGCAGGAATTTTCTGATTTTTTTCGATTTCCCCAGATAAGAAACGATCTGCTGTTGCAGGTTGAATTACTTCAATCTGAAAGGATTCATAAGCTGCTTCACGACCTGCTGTTGCTGTAATAGCATATTCTTCCGTTGATGAAGCAAGTTTATTATTAAACGGATTATCGAATGAGTAGAGAGATTTTACACTGTCACGGAGCTGCGACATTTTATGATTAACAGTACGCCATGCATCCTGTTGTTTTTTAACTTCTTCGAGATGGTTCTGTTCGCGGGTAAGAGGAATTCTCTCAACCTTCATTAAACCTTCAACGATTTCGTTAGATTTATATTTGTCGTTTACCCCAGGTATACTAAGTCCGGCCATATAATCCTGCCACCCTAAATTTCCTCAAGATTAAATCATTTCGTCGAACAAAACACCAATAGCTCTTCTAATATTCATCTTTAATCGCTGAATATCAGGTGATGGTATTTCTTTAATGACCTGGTTAGTAGTTGGATCAACAACTTTAACAATTACTGATCCTAATTCTTCATTAACATTAAATTGAAGTTTAGGTCCCATAACCATATCAGATAATTTCTGAAGCTCATAAGCATCTGCTTTTATCTGTGCATTGTTCTGAACTAAACTGTCAACAACTCTGGCTCCATCTGCAATATTCAAATGCTGGTTAACAGCCTGAATGTTTTGACTTGCCTTAACAGCACTGGAGTTGTAATAGCGGCCGTCCGTGGCCAAATTAGCCCCTATGTTACTTATAGTATTCATAGGCTTTCCTCCTGAAAATTTGAAGAAAGAGAGGGGCGCACCTCTCTTTCTTCACGTGTTCTGTCAAAAGAAGACATCCAGAATTCTCTTAAAAAGAACACACTTTATACATCCTTAAATCTTACGACCCTATGGAATAAACTATCTCAAAAGAGCGAGAACGTTCTGACTCTGTGAGTTAGCCTGAGCGAGCATTGCAGTTCCAGACTGTGTGAGGATCTGGTTCTTTGTATACTCTACCATCATGCTAGCCATATCTGTATCACGGATCTGGCTTTCTGCAGCCTGAAGATTTTCAGCAGCTACATTAACACCGTTAGATGCCATTTCAAAGCGGTTCTGGTAAGCACCGAGGTCAGCACGCTGTTTTGAAACAGTCATAAGTGCGTTATCGATAGTACCGATAGCCATGTTAGCAGTTTCTGGTGTAGCAATTCCAATCTGCTCGTCAGTTCCCTGAGCACCCTTGAGACCAAGAGCCTGAGCAGTCATAGTTCCAATGTATACACGAGCGTTCTGGTCCATGTTAGCACCAATCTGGAACTGCATAACACGTCCTGAAGCTGATTCTGAAGCAAATGCTCCAGTAAGAAGATTCATTCCGTTGAACTGTGCCTGTGAAGCAATGCGGTCAACTTCAGATACAAGCTGTGATACTTCTACCTGAATCTGCATACGGTCTTCATCTGAGTAAATACCGTTTGCTGACTGTACAGCCAATTCACGAACACGCTGAAGAATGTCTGTAGTTTCCTGAAGATATCCTTCTGTTGCCTGAATGAAAGAAACACCGTTTTCGATATTTCTGTTAGCCTGGTTAAGACCGCGGATCTGGCTGCGCATCTTTTCAGATACTGCAAGTCCTGAAGCGTCATCGCCTGCGCGGTTAATTCTTTCGCCTGAGCTAAGCTTTTCAATGTTGCCCATGATAGCATCATTAGAGATACCAAGAGTACGGTTTGCATACATTGAACTCATATTGTGGTTAATAATCATATTTGAGCCCTCCATGTGATTCAAATACAAAGCTTCATGCTTTGCACACTGTCTGTGCGGGAATTAAGGTTTTGCGCCAGCCTTAATTTTTCAGACCCTTACAGCAGGAATAATCAGTCTTGCAGGTAAAGGAAATTCCTTTAACAGAAAACTGATTGTCCATGCCGTCACAAGACGCACACAGAGTACTCGATTTTCAAAGAACAAAGTGCATCTGAAAATGCACGTAATTTTTAATAACAGTACGGTATTGATTGTAATTGAGAGAAGAGTAGAATTACCGCGCTATAAGCAGGTTTATGCCTTTCGACAATAAACCTACTTATAGTATATACCGTTATTACATCAAAGACAAGTCAAATTTTGCTTGATTGTCTTTTTGCAATTCAGTAGTGGAACTAACGAAGAAGGCTCAATACATTCTGTGACTGAGTGTTAGCCTGAGCCAACATTGCAGTACCAGCCTGCTGAAGAACACTGTTCTTAGTGAATTCAACCATCTGGCTAGCCATATCTGTATCGCGGATACGTGATTCAGAAGCCTGGAGGTTTTCAGCTGAAATGTCCAATCCTCTTACTGTGTATTCCATACGGTTCTGATATGCACCGAGGTCTGCGCGCTGCTTGTTGATTTTAACAAGAGCTTCGTCAATAGTACCGATTGCGCGGTTGGCATCATCTGGAGCAGCCAGTGAAATTTTGTCGCCTGTACCGATTTCGCGAATTCCAAGAGCTTCAGCTGACATAGTTCCGATGTAAACCTGCATTCTCTGGTCCATGTTAGCACCAATGTGGAACCACATAGAACCTGTTACAGTGTTTTCACCTGTAGGACGAGCGAAACGTCCAGTAAGCATATTCATGCCGTTGAACTGAGCTGCACTTGCAATGCGATCAACTTCTGAAACGAGGGCAGAAACTTCTACCTGAATCTGCATACGGTCTTCGTCAGAGTAGATACCGTTAGATGCCTGAATAGCAAGTTCGCGAATGCGCTGCATGATGTCAGTTGTTTCCTGAAGGTAACCTTCAGTTGTCTGAATGAAACTGATACCATTTTCTGCGTTTTCTGAAGCCTGATTCAAACCACGGATCTGTGCACGCATCTTTTCAGATACAGCAAGACCAGAAGCGTCATCACCTGCACGGTTGATTCTTTCTCCTGAAGAGAGTTTCTCCATGTCTTTAGAAAGACTGAGACCTGTTACGCCAAGCTGACGGTTAGCGTACATTGCTGACATGTTGTGATTGATAACCATAATTTCCTCCTTGGAAACTTTAAGGCAAAATCCTTTTTGCCCGAGTATAAAAATGTGCTTCAGTATTACAAGGCTACATCCACACATTTTTATAGAGAATCGTCTGAGCTTGAATTTACACGAAATCCAAATTGCCCATAACTCTTCTTTTTAGTTATCGGCAGGTAAAGGGGGAAACTTTAGGGAAAATTTTCAAAAAACATTAAAATTTAATAAAATTTATTAAAATTTAATGTTTTCAAGGATCTTTTTTATAACAGCGCAGGCTTTTCCCCGATGAGAAATAGCATTTTTTTCATCTGGTGTAATTTCTGCAGCAGTTTTGCCAAATTGAGGTAGGAAAAAGATTGGGTCATAGCCAAAGCCGAACTGACCTCTGGAATCTTTGACATCTTCAATTAATGTTCCTTCAAAATTTTCCTGGGCAATATAGAATTTAGTAGGATTAATCATTAAAACCATAGAACAGGAATAATATGCAGATCGTTCTCCATTAGGAAAATATGTTGAATCAACACCTTTTTCAATTGCCTGATTTAATTCCTGGATAAGGAATGTATTCTGCTCCTCTTGGCTGATTTTAGAACCATCAGGTTTTCCTTTATGAAAGTCAGGACCTGCATAACGGCTTGACCATACACCAGGAACACCGTTTAAGGCATTTACACTGATGCCTGAATCATCAGCAATTACAGGGCAGTGAACAATGTCCCATAATGCTTTTGCTTTTATCATACTGTTCTGGTAAAAATCAGTTCCTGTTTCTTCTGGATCAAATTCAATACCTTCATCTTTAGGAATTACAATTGTGTGTTCACTAAAGATTTCCTGCATTTCTCTTTTTTTATTAAGGTTGCCACTTGCTAAATATATTTTCATGTATTTAAGTTTATTAAAAAAAGTCCTGACCTTCAATAAGGTGTTAAATAATGGACGAAATTGTTTCTGAATCCATTTCTTTAATTTTGCGCATATAGAAGCTTACAAGCCGCTCCGGTAATCCAATTATTTTTCCTATTTCTGAATTTGTAGGACTGATTTTATATTTTCCTGACTGAAGCTTTTGGGTTTTCTTATTCCAGTTTTCCATTTGAAATTGAAGCTTTTTATTGATCTGTGTCAGTTTTAACTGATCTTTATCACGGTCTGGATTTTGAAGCTGCATTCTGTAGTTGTGAATAAAGCTGTAGGCTCTGTTTCGGTTTTCTTCAATAAGTTGTCGGTTTAGTGCTTTGTTTATCAGTAAGGATTTTAAATGACATACTGACTGTGTAATTACATCAGGAGAAATATTACATACCTTGCTTACTTTATGTATTTGTTCGTCGCTAATGTACCAGGCAGATTTTAGTGCAAGAATCAGAATACCCCGTTTTAACCTGCGTTCCTGGGACTGGGCTTTGCAAAGTCTGTGAGGCTGTTTTGTAAATAACTGTTTATAAACAAGAGATGGAATTTTTTCTTCAGATTGGACTTGTGAAAATTCCTCTGTTGGAGATGCGATTTTTGTAACGGAAGTTGCACTTTCTTCAAGCTGCTCCTGATATGCATAAATGGAATCTTGAATGAATAGGGTATTATAATTCTGCTTATCAGTAAAATTTTTCTTGAAGGTAAGACGGGCCGTCTGAATGGTTTTGTAAACATAAGCCCCGAATGGCGAAATGTCTGGATTATAATTTTGAATTAAGTTATTTGTTTTGTGCTGAAGAAAATGAAGAAGAAAATCACTTCTGTAATCTTCATCCATATCCAATAATCCAAAACGTGCCGGATTTGTGTACAAGGTATAATATACCTGAACACAAGCTTCTTGTTTTGACAATTTATTTGACTTTACTAAATCAGGAATATCATCCAATTTAATAGTTGTCATAAATAAACTCCTGCTCCCTACCCAAAATGATATCAGACATAATATCAATTGGTATTAAGCAAGAAATGTGCCAACTATTAAAAAAGATCATAAAATTTTAGAAAATTCCTTTACGATTTCAGGAATTAAAGTTTCAAGCTTTCCATCACGGCTCATGCCAGAAGCATTTTTGTGTCCCCCACCACCAAAGTGACTTGCAACTACACTTACATCAATAGCGTCACGGCTTCTAAAACCTGCAGTGCAGGAATGTTCAGTTTCTTGTCTTACAAACACAACTGCTTCAACACCTTCACAGGAAAGCATAGCCTGATAGAACATGTCAGAATCACGGCCTTCCTGGCCATAACGCTTTGTGTCTTCCATTGTTTCGTAGGCTACAACTAGCTTTCCGTTGCAGTACCGTTCCGCATGAGCAATAGTAGTACCTAAAAGCTTACGGGTAGAGTAAGGCTTTCCGCCTGTAATCTTGTCGTACATTTTGTTAGGATTTGCTCCTGCAGTAACAAGACGAGCAGCAAGTTCAAAAACATTAGCAGAATCTTCACGAAGGAATCTAAAGAAACCTGTATCTGTAGAAAGCCCAAAAAACAAAGTGTCTGCCGCTTTTTTATCTAATGGACCTACAATTGATTCATAAAGCATTTGAACCAAGCAGCTTGCAGCAGGACTTGAAGAATCAATAATACATTTTGAATCCTCAGAACCTGTTGAAGTTTTGTGGTGGTCAATAATAAATGTGTCGAGATTTTCTGTATCACCAACTTCACCAAGTCTCATTTTTTCTGAACAGTCAACGATAATAAGACCAGTTTCATCCTGATCTTGTTTTGACATAAAAGGAATTTCGGAAGTAAAGAATTTTTCGTATTCTTTAGTTTCTGGTCTTTTAAATGGACCGTTGTTTACAATAGTGAAGGGCTTGTTTAAATATTCAAGTATATAAGAAACCCCTAATGATGAAGAAATACAGTCACCATCAGGGTCTTTATGTCCCACAATAATAAAATTATTGTGGGCTTTTATAAAATTCTTGAATGAGTCAATCTGAGATGCAGTGATAATTTTCATTATCTTAATTCAAGTTCAATAGAGTCTTTTTCTGATTTATCAACTTTTGTATCGTTAATAATTCCCCAGAGTCTGTTTGTGTGATCAAGTGGAACAGTAAGAATTACTTTGTGGAATTCGTTATCCTTTTTAACCAGAGTCATAAATGCTCCCATTTTTGAAGGAAGCTGTCTTAATGAAAGTTTACGAGGAGTGTCTTTCTGCCATGTTGCCCATTTTTTAGGAATTGTTACAGTTCCGATTTTAGCACCATATTTTCCGTAGAGAACTACGTAAAAATCTTTTGAATCCAATACTTTATAAATAGGAGCTGTCTGATAAGTAATATCAGCTTTCTGGTGTCCGCCTTTAGCTTCTTCTGCCATCATAGGAAGAGCAAGCATTGCACAGATAAAAGTAAAAAGAAGTCCTTTCTTAATGTTCATAAAAATACCTCCATGTAAGCATTATGCATTACAAGTCTATAAGTTATTCTATTATAAAGCACTTATTGTTAACTGTAAAGTGATAATATAATGTTTATTACTATGAATTTCTTATTTATT
>SAMEA3663175__coassemble_38_pt1 | contig 50236 bp, 45 predicted proteins | sample SAMEA3663175__metabat2_low_PE_006 | metagenome-assembled genome bin SAMEA3663175 (sample SAMEA3663175) | pig gut metagenome | biome: pig gut; feature: pig-associated habitat; material: faeces | place: Denmark | collected 2012
TTCTTATAGAATCTCATTAAGGTCCCCCTTTAGAATTAATTAGGATATTGTGCCCAGATAGGCTTATCTATCTTAGCATGATAAACCTGGGGCCTTAATGATTTTCAAAGCTTCAAAGCGGATGTCGCGGTCAAGCCGCGCCACCGTTTAAGCAATTGATATGTGGACGCCCGCACTGGGGCGCTGGAGGAGTATTAGAGAAGTCCGATAACATTTATTCGAATTGTTATGGAGGATTTTATGAAAAGAAAAATTGTTGGGGTCGTTTACCTTGTAACTGTATTATTTGCATTTATAGGTTGTAGTAATCCAACTTCATCAGATGATTATACTACTTATAAAGTAGAAGTTGGTGTTATATCAAATTCTACATACAACACTGCGATGAATAAAATTTCCGCAATTTATGAACCTAGTTATTCAGCTGTAAGTTCGATTCGGACTTATTTGATGAATAATACAATTTCTGATCATGCAATACAGATGGGTGTGATACTTGATGAAGTTAGGGAGTTTTATCTTTCAAAAGGATTTTCAAGTTATGAAGTTAAAAATGAAATTGAATTTTTAGAAAGTATAGGAAATGATATTGCTTTTTTTGAACATGCAACTGATTCAAATAAAAAAGTCTGGATGTATGTTACAAAATAAGGAATATTAATTCAGCAAGTCAAGCTTGCTGAATTAATAAATTGACATTCTATTTGGTATCATATACAATACTATTAATGAAACGTCTTGTAGTAATTGATACAAATGTCGTTCTGTCAGCTTTGCAAAGCAAAAACGGAAAATCATTTGGATTGATTTCAAAAATTGGCAGTGGTTTGTTTGACTTTGCAATTTCAGTTCCTCTTGTTCTGGAATATGAGGCAATCTTGAAAAATCACCTAGACAGAAATATTTTTACAGACTCCGACATTAAAGATTTTAATGACTACATTTGTAGTGTCGGAATTAGAACGAAAATATTTTATCTTTGGAGACCTTATTTGCGAGATCCCTTTGATGACCATGTTCTTGAACTTGCAATAAACGCAGGGGCAGAAACAATTGTTACCTTTAATAAGAAGGATTTTCTGGAAGCCGAATCTTTAGGCTTGAAAATTCAAACTCCAAAGGAATTTTTGGAAGAAATGGAGATGTAAAAATGACTACATTAAGTTTAAGACTACCAGATTCTTACCATGCAATGGTAAAAGAAATAACCGCAAAAGAAGAAATTTCAATAAATCAGTTCATTGTATCCGCTGTTGCAGAGAAAATTTCTGCTTTGGAAACTCAGAATTATCTGGAAGAAAGAGCTGAAAGAGGTTCTCGAAATAAATTTATGGCAGTTTTATCAAAAGTGCCCGATACAGAACCTGCTGACTACGACAGATAATCACATAATAAGAAGTTCAAAGCCGACAGGCGGTCAAGCCGGTTTGCGTTTTAACTCATTGTTATGCTTTTTGATTCTATATGAAACTGAAATCTATCAGCTCATTTATTTTTCTGAACAGATGATTCTGTGGAATCAATTTGTCATATAAATCTGTGTATTGACTGAAATTTAATTCTTGCTGTGACTTGAGCATAAAAAAAACACCACCTGAATAAATTTTACACTATTCAAATGGTGTTTGTAAATTCAGTCTTTAACGGACTTTTTCAGTGGCCTCAAGAAAACTTACAGGCTTTTTTTGTACTATAATCTACTTTCCAAACGAATATTTCACACCAATCTTAAAATCAAATAAATAGACATCCATTCCTTTATCTTGTCTTGATCTATAAAATGGAGTATTGGGACCAAAAAGATTTCCAAAGCTTTGTGGATGGCCGTAATTTGTATAATGCTGGCCTTTAGAAATTCCTCCGAACAGAAGGGTGCATTCTGCAATGAGGCTTAATTTGTCAGTCATTACAAAACTGCAGCCTGCATCGATGTACATTCTTGAAAAATATGAAAAGCTTGAGCTGTAGGACTGGTATTCGTTTTCGCTGGTGCCGTGGTGATAGTCTAAGTCTTCTTGAAAAGTAAAAGGGGAAATATAAAAGCCTGTAAAGATTCTGAACCTTTCGGTTTGGTATTCCATTCGCGGCCCGATAAAACTGTAGACTGTGCATCTTGTGTAGTCAATGTCATAAAACTGGTGGTATTCGGCGCGGCTATCGTTCCAGGGAACGTCGATTCCGGCTTCGATGTAAGAACCGTCGCCAAGGTAGCCTTTCCCGTTTTTGCCGTTAAAATGCTGGTAACTGAAAATTCCTTTTAAGACAGGTGAAATTGAAAAACGGTTAATATCAAATTTATAGCCTAAGTCAACTGATGCCTGGACTGAAAATGGGCAGCTGTTATCAAAAACAACATAGTTTGTTTTAAAATTTGTGTTGTAATCGCTGTCTGTCATTTTTCCACAGATGAAAGGCATGTAGTAGGTAAAATCGCCGTTGGCAAAAAAGTTTCTGTAACTGTAATCTGCTTTTAAGCCAACGTTCCAGAGGATTTGATTCCATTGAAGGTCTGACACCATAAAATCTTTGTCATATTGGGAATAAAGGTATTCGCCAAGTTTTCCAGCTGAGAGTCCTGTGTAAGGGGAAAGTGAAAAATCCCAGTTTTTTGAGAAGGCAAAGGAGAAAAGTGAAAGTGTCAGGATCAGAAGGAATTTTTTCATTTAAGCAATAATAGAATAAATTTGGAAAATCTTCAAAGGTTTGTGCGTATTTTTGCAAAGTAAAAGGAATATTGAAAAACGAACCCGGTATTACCAAAGTCTGATTGATATTGATCAGCTTGAAAAGAATATGGATTATAGAAAACTTAAAGAAAGTTATATTATATTTATCTGTACATTTGATCCTTTTGGAAAAGGACTTCCGGTATATACGACAAAAACAGTTTTTGATGAGGATAATGTCCTGAATTATGATGACAAGACAAATAAAGTCTTTTATAATTTGAGTGCACTTGAGTTAAAGCAGAAAGATTCAAAGCTGGGCATTTTTCTTAATTATATGAGCACAAGCCTTGCAAATGATGAATATACCTCAAAAATTGAAGAAGCTGTAAAAAAAGCCAAGTATAATCTTAATTGGAGAAAAGAGTATATGACTGTTGGAATGTGGATCGATGAAGAACGAGAAAAGGCTTGTGCAGAGGGTTACGCAACCGGAATGGCCGCAGGTATGACTGCAGGTTTAGAACAGGGGCTCCAGCAAGGAATTGAACAAGGAATTGAACAGGGAATTGAACAAGGAATTGAACAAGGAATTAAGCAAGGAATTAAGCAAGGAATGTTACAGGCATCCATTGAAAAAGCTGTTATCGCTGTAAAAGAATTTGGCATAGATATTGAGCTTGTTTCTGAAAAATACAAAGTTCCAATCGAAGACTTAAGAAAAGCAATATTGTAATTTTGTTCTAAATATAAAGTTGATAAGGCTTTCAAAATTCATTATAATTTTTTTCAATATTTTCTATAAAACATTACAAAGAAGGAATGAAATGAAAGCAATCGAATTGGAAAAAGCTTACGATCCAAAAACTTTTGAGGATCGTATTTACAACGAATGGGAAAGTAAAGGTTATTTTAAGCCTGCAAGTGACAAGGATTCTCCTGTACACTGCCAGTGTGAAGCATGTGGTAAAACTGATACTTACGCAGTCGTCATTCCTCCTCCAAATGTAACTGGTGTTCTTCACATGGGACATGGTTTGAACAACACATTGCAGGATATCGTTGTTCGCTATCACAGAATGAAGGGTGACAACACTCTCTGGCTTACAGGTACAGACCATGCTGGTATTGCAACACAGAATGTAGTTGAACGCCAGCTCAAAAAAGAAGGAAAGTCACGCAACGATTTAGGTCGTGAAAAATTCCTTGAACGCACATGGGAAGTTAAAAACGCTCACCACGATATCATCGTTAAGCAGCAGAAAAAACTTGGAAACTCTACAGATTGGGACAGGGAACGTTTTACATATGATGAAGGTCTTTCAAAAGCTGTTCGTGATGTATTTGTTACATTGTATGAACGTGGTCTTATGTACAAAGGTAACCGCCTTGTAAACTGGTGTCCTCGTTGTGGAACTGCTTTGGCTGATGATGAAGTTGATCATGAAGACACAGCAGGGGCTATGTATCACATCTATTACGAATACGCTGACGGTTCAGGAAAAATCGAAGTTGCTACAACTCGTCCTGAAACTTTCTTCGGTGATACTGCAGTTGCTGTAAATCCAACTGACCAACGTTATACTGCAATTGTTGGTAAAAAGCTTAAGCTTCCTATTACTGGAAAAGAAATCGAAATCATCGCTGACGATTACGTTGATAAAGAATTTGGAACTGGTATGGTAAAAATCACTCCAGCTCATGACCCTAACGACTGGGAAGTAGGTCAGCGCCACAATCTTGAAGTAATCAATCTTCTTACTCCAGACGGAAGAATGAACGAAAACGTTCCAGAAAAATACCGGGGACTCAAACCAGAAGAAGCTCGTAAACTTGTAATCGAAGATTTGACAGAAGCAGGTCTTTTTAAAGAAGAAGAAAAGATGACTCACTCAGTAGGTAAGTGTTACCGCTGTAAAACTGTAGTTGAACCATATTTGTCAGCTCAGTGGTTTGTAAAGATGAAACCAATGGCAGACAAAGCCTTAGATGCTTGGCGTAAAGGCGACATCGTATTCTATCCACGCAAATGGGAAAACACATATTCACACTGGCTTGAAAACATCCGTGACTGGTGTGTAAGCCGTCAGATCTGGTGGGGACACAGAATCCCTGCATGGTACTGTGAATGTGGAGAAACTATCGTAAGCCGCGAAGATCCATCTTGCTGTCCAAAGTGTGGTTCTAAAAACCTTACTCAGGATCCAGACGTACTTGATACATGGTTCTCTTCATGGCTCTGGCCTTTCTCAACTTTGGGCTGGCCACAGAAAACTGAAGATCTTGAAAAATTCTACCCAACAACTGCACTTGTAACTGCATACGACATCATCTTCTTCTGGGTAAGCCGTATGATTATGGCAGGTCTTGAATTTACAGGAAAGGTTCCTTTTAGAGATATTTATATTCACGGTCTTGTACGTGATAAACAGGGACGCAAAATGTCAAAGTCTCTCGGAAACGGTATGGATCCACTTGAAATCATTGACATGTACGGTGCTGATGCCCTTAAGTTTACACTTGGCTTTATGTGTGCTCAGGGACAGGATATCTTGATCGACAAAGATTCATTCAAGCTTGGTAGCCGCTTCTGTAACAAAGTATGGAACGCAAACCGCTACTTACTCGGAAACCTTGAAGGCCGTAACCTTGTTCCTGTAACAGATGCAGATCTTACAGAACTTGATAAATGGATTTACAGCCGCTTGAATTATGCTGCAAAAACAGCTCGTGAAGCTCTTGAAGGTTACCGCTACAATGATGCTGCAAGTGCCTTGATGGAATTCTTCTGGAATGAATTCTGTGACTGGTATGTTGAAGCTACAAAGCTTAACTTTTGGAACGGAGACGACAAAGAAAAAGACCGTCAGGCAAGTGTTCTTCTTAACATCCTCGAAGAATCACTTCGTCTTTTGCATCCATATCTTCCATTTGTTACAGAGGAAATTTATGGAAAACTTCCACTTGCAGAAATTGTAGAAAGCCGTAAAAATGCTGGTGACAACAAAATCGTTTCTAACTCTACATACAACGGAATGCTTATCAACGCTCCTTATCCAGAATATACTGATACAAGAGAAAACGCTGATGTTGCAAAACGCTTTGATGCACTTAAAGATTTGATTCAGAAAGTTCGTGCTCTCCGCGCTGACTGTGGAATCGATCCTGCAAACAAGATTAATCTTGCTGTTATCGTTACAAAAGGAAGCGAAGCTGAAGTTTGTAAAGAAAAAGTTGATATGATTAAACTTCTTGCTGGTCTTGCAAATGTAGAATTTGTAGAAGCAAAACCTCAAAGTTCAATCGGTACAGTTGGAACTGGCTTTGAAGCATTCATCCTTATCGATGAAAATATCAATAAAGATCAGCTCATTGCAAGATTCAAGAAAACTATCGAAACAGAAAAAGGATACGCAGCAAAATCTCAGGCAAAGCTTGGCGGATCATTTGCTCAGCATGCTCCTCAAGAAGTTGTTCAGGCTGAAAAAGACAAGTTAGAAGAATCTTTAAGAATGATTGAAAAACTTGAAAGCTACATTGCAAGTTTGTAATGTTAGGTTATAATGAGAGGAGTGTAGTAAAAACTGCACTCCTGTTTTTTTGGTAAAACAATAGTTGTGTTTTATGGAGGCGTACGAAAGTGGCAAAATATGAGATGCGTGTAGACAAAGCCAGTCAAATGGATAAAAAATCAATGCTTCAGCTTAACAGCATTTTCCTTGCACCCTATATGCAGCTTTCTACTGAGCTTATCGGTAAGGCTCGTCATGCCGGCGGTAATATGTTCCGTCACCAGATAGATACACTTGGTATCCTTATCGATTATGGTTATATCGACAGTGTCCTTCTTAAAGCTTCTGTAGTTCACGATGTAATCGAAGATATTGAAGGTTTTGATCCTAATCGCATTATTAATACTGATGAAGACGGTGAAGATGTTTACCGTCTTGTTCTTGAAGTAACAAAACGTCCTGGAGAAAAGAAACCTGATTTTTTAAGACGCATTATTGATACAGGAAGCCAGAAGGCCAAAATCCTTAAATGTGCTGACCGTATCAGTAATATGATTTCTCTTGGATTTGTTACAGATCCTAAATTTATTGAACGTTACTGTGATGAAACAGAAGTATATCTTCTTCCTATTGCAATTGAAGTTGACTTTAATATGTATCAGGAATTAATCAATCTTATCATCACACGCCGTAAATATCTGGAAGATTCCGGATACATTGAAAAGAAAAAGGCAGGATTAATCTAATGAAAAAAACACCATTTGAATGTACTCGTGAAACTTATACTATCCGCGGATTTGAATTCAGCGACGGGAAATGTTCCTCAAATGACAAGAAACCTGTTGCTATTATTAGCCATGGATTTATGGCAAATCAGAAAACTGTAAAAAAGTATGCAGAATTTTTTGTAAAGCAGGGATACATAGCATATACATTTGACTTTGTAGGAGGATGTATCAGAGGGTTGAGCGATGGTTCTCTCGATAAGGATATGACTCTTCTTACAGAAATTGAAGATCTAAAAACTGTAATCAATTATGTAAAGAATAATTCCTCTGATTATGCAGATACAGATAGAATTACACTTATGGGTTGCAGCCAGGGTGGGGCAGTTTCATCAATGGTTGCAGCTGAAAGTGATGTTAAAGTTGAAAAGCTTATTCTGTTTTATCCTGCTCTCTGTATCCAGGATGATGCTCTTAAGGGACAGATGATTTTTTATAAATTTGATCCAGATAATGTTCCTGAAAAAGTTCATGGATTTGCAAATGTTTATCTTAATGGTGAATATATAAAAGTTGCACAGAAACTGAACATTATTGAGAGAGCAATGGGATACAAAGGTCCTGTTCTGATTGTTCATGGAACAGGTGATAATATTGTAAATTATGAATATAGCGTAAATGCTTTTGAATCTTACAGAAATTCCCGCGAAGATTCTGACGATCCAGATAAGGGTGTTTTCTTCTATCTTATTGATAAAGCAAAGCATGGATTTAAGGGGCTTACAGATCTGAAGGCAAAAAAATATATTTTGGATTTTATTACCACAAAATAAAGCAATGAAACCCTTTGAGGAAATTACTGAAAATCTTGATAAGGCAATAAATAATTCCCTTATTAATGTGAAACGAAATGGCTCTGTATTTATTCACGCTTTGGACGAAATTCCCTGTTTAGAAGAGCTTTATGATTATTATCTGGGTTATTTTAAGAAAAAGCTGCTGTATGGAAAACAGTTGCAACTTTATTTAATAAATGAATTTTAAAAATCTCATTTATTGACATAAAATCTCATAATGTCTAGAATATAACCAAATTCTAAATTTTTAGGAGATCTAACATGGCAGTTAAAGTTGCTATTAATGGTTTTGGCCGTATTGGTCGTTTGGCTTTCCGTCAGATGTTCGAAGCTGATGGATACGAAGTAGTTGCAATCAACGATTTGACAAGCCCAAAAATGCTTGCTCACCTCTTGAAGTATGATACAGCACAGGGTGGATTCTGTGGTCGTATCGGTGAAGGAAAACATACTGTAACATCTACAGAAGATTCTATCATCGTTGATGGAAAAGAAATCAAAATCTCTGCAGAAAAAGACGCTGCAAACTGCCCATGGGCAAAATACAACGTAGACGTAGTTCTCGAATGTACAGGTTTCTACTGTGCAAAAGACAAAGCTTCTGCTCACCTTACAGCAGGTGCTAAGAAAGTTGTAATTTCAGCTCCAGCTGGAAACGACCTTCCTACAATCGTTTACAACGTAAACCACGAAACTCTTACAAAGGACGATACAGTAATTTCTGCTGCTTCTTGTACAACAAACTGTCTGGCTCCAATGGCTAAAGCTCTTAACGACTACGCTCCAATCCAGTCAGGTATCATGTCTACAATCCACGCTTACACAGGTGACCAGATGATTCTCGATGGTCCACAGCGCAAAGGTGACCTCCGTCGTTCACGTGCTGGTGCACAGAACATCGTTCCAAACTCAACAGGTGCTGCAAAGGCTATCGGTCTTGTAATTCCTGAATTGAACGGAAAACTCATCGGATCTGCTCAGCGTGTTCCAACACCTACAGGATCTACAACAATCCTTACAGCTGTAGTTAAGGGTAAAGATGTAACAAAAGAAGGAATCAATGCTGCAATGAAAGCTGCTGCAACAGAAAGCTTCGGTTACAACGAAGACGAAATCGTATCTTCAGACGTTATCGGAATGAAGTTCGGTTCACTTTTCGATGCTACACAGACTATGGTTTCAAAAGTATCTGACGATACTTACCAGGTACAGGTTGTATCATGGTACGATAACGAAAACAGCTACACATCACAGATGGTTCGTACAATTAAGTACTTTGCAGAGAAATGCTAATTAATTTTTGACTAGCATAAAGGGGCTGTCCCAAAAATATGGGGCAGCCCCTTTTTTTTGCTGTTTTCGTTAGAGGCACGTGGTAATTATTTTCTAGACAACTGAATAATGGTGGCTTATAATTTAGCATTGAGGTTTTATATATAATAAAAAGGTAAGGATAACTATGGAAGTCTTATATTTTCTAACTCGTAATTTTACTTTTATCGTGTATGCACTTTTGATCATTTCCTTTGTTATTGGAATTAAAGTCGCACCTGGTAAACAGCTTCATGCAGAAAAAGGATTCTCTCTTGAAGCAATGACATCACTGAAAGGAATTATGGCATTGTTTGTTTTATGTCATCATATTTCCCAGAAAAAATTATTTCAGCAGACACATACAATTCCGATTTTTGAATTTATTGGATTTTTGTTTGTAGGAATTTTCTTTTTCTGCAGTGGTTATGGACTTTATAAAAGTTTTTCCACAAAAGAAAATTATCTTGCAAATTTCCCTCGAAAAAGAATTTTGCCAATTGCAATTTCATACTTTGTAATGATTGCAATTTATGCTGTTTATTATCTGATTGTTGGAAATAATTTTACACACACTCAGTGGATATTGAAACTTTCTGGACTTATACTTATTAACAGTCAGTCATGGTATGTTTATGTAATCATACTGATGTATTTTGCATTTTATCTTATTTATAAAAATGAGAAGCTTCGAAAGGATGGAGTTTTCTTACTTCTTGTTGTTGCCCTTGTTCAGGGAGCTTTGTTCATATTTAATGGACATTTTCCATGGTGGCTGGGAGCAAAGGACTGGTGGAAAAACGGCGGCTTATGGTCAGCTCCATGGTGGAAGACACCTCTTGCTCTTTTGTTTGAAGGAGAATGGTGGGTTAATTCAACTGTAGCCTTTGCTTTTGGTGTATTTATTGCAGAAAAAGAGAAGTCATTTATTGATTGGATTAAAAATTCTTATTGGACAAAATTGTTCTTAATAACACTGATTTTTGCAGGTGTTACATATGCAGGAATCGTGGCTAACTGGAATATTGGTTACTGGAGCGATGTGGGCGGAGATCTTGGATTCTGGAAAAAAACTGTAATGTATTTGATTCAGTGTATTCAGATTATAACTACTTGTCTTTGGATAATTGTTGTAATGCAGAAATGTTACGTTTCAAATGGTTTCTACAGATTCTATGGAAAATGCAGTCTTGAAGTTTATCTTATTCAGGAAATGATTTTATTCAGTTGGGCTTATCTTATTGAAAAGGGTATGGGACCACAGACAACTCCAATTATTGGTTATGCTAACTGGAATGCGGCCGTATATGCAATACTGGTTTTCCTTACAGTAAGTGTTTCTGCAATTGTTTATCACTGGATAAACACTTTGGCTACAAAGCCTTTAAAGAAATAAGTTTTGATGAAACTTCCTTCGGATTATATTGATTTTTTACAGCCTGATTGTGATAGAAAAACATTTATTCAGAATCGACTTCTTGAATCAGGAATTAAATCCAGTGTTCTTGTAATTGATGGTAAAGAACATATTTATGTTGATTTTCCTTCGGGCTGTTATAGTAGTCGGTATAAATTAAAAACACTGGTTGCTCATTATGACAGAGTTCCTGGAACTTATGGGGCAAATGATAATAGTTCAGGTGTGTTTGCTCTTCTTGAAGCTGCGAAAAAAATTGCGGTTTTAGATTCAGTACATAATGTGCGTATTATTTTTACTGATGGGGAAGAAGAGGGAAGATTTGGTGTCGTTTCCCAGGGATCATATTCTCTTGCAAAAAAAATGAAGGAACTCAATGAGGACGATGGGGATGTTTTTGTTTTTGACTGTGTTGGGCGCGGTGAAGTTCCTGTTATATGTGAAATTGAACTTCCGCCAAAAATTGACAAATTATTTTCAAGAAAATATACAAATCTCATAAGTCAGGTTCAAAATATTTTCAATAGAATTTCCTCATTTAACAATGTAATGCTACCAGCTTCATATAGTGATAATGCAGGATTTCTTGCAAATGGAATTCCGGCTGTTGCGATTACTATGCTTCCAAGAGATGAAGTACTGAATTATATGAGTAATTTAAAAAGAATTCCCGGTTTACGACAGTCTGTAATGAACCGAAAGCTTGAAGATATTCCTTCAAAGGTTGCTCCTGAATATATTCTCAGGGAAAGTGTTCCTCTGACCTGGAGATATATTCATACAGAGTTTGATAAGATAACGACTTTGACACCATCTTCATTTACCATTGTTTCGCATATTATTGATGAAATAATTAAACATAATTACTTAAAAACTGTAGTGTAGCTTTATTGAGCGAAGTTTTATTTTGTGATATTATTATTCCGTTGATTTTTCGATAACTTCCGTATTAATCAACGGATTTTTTTTGTGGAGAATAAAATGAAACTCTGGGACAAAGGTGCATACCTCGTAAATGGTAAATTGACTGATTCAGCTAGTGTAAGCCAGGCTGAAGGCTGTAAAAAAACAATGGCATATTCAATTCTTCAGAAGCACAACACTTCAGGAGATGATTCAAAACTTAAAATTAAATTCGACAAAATAACATCACATGATATTACATATGTTGGAATCATTCAGACAGCCAGAGCTTCTGGTCTTGAAAAATTCCCACTCCCTTATGTTTTGACAAACTGTCATAACTCACTTTGTGCAGTAGGTGGAACTATCAATGAAGACGACCATATGTTCGGTCTTACTTGTGCTCAGAAGTTTGGTGGAATTTATGTTCCTCCACATCAGGCTGTAATTCACCAGTTTGCTCGTGAAATGCTTGCTGAATGTGGTGCAATGATTCTTGGTTCTGACAGCCACACTCGTTATGGTGCTCTTGGTACTATGGCTATTGGTGAAGGTGGTGGAGAACTTGCTAAGCAGCTTTTGAATAAAACATACGATGTAGCTTATCCGGGGGTAGTTGCAATTTACTTAACTGGAACTCCTGTTGCTGGTGTTGGTCCACAGGACGTTGCACTTGCGATTATCAAGGCTGTATTTGATAACGGTTATGTAAAGAACAAGGTAATGGAATTTGTTGGACCAGGTGTTGCAAACCTGTCAGCTGACTTCCGTATTGGTGTTGATGTTATGACAACAGAAACAACATGTCTTTCATCAATCTGGACAACTGATTCAAAAGTAGAAGAATGGTATGCAATTCACGGTCGTCCAAGTGCATATAAAGAACTTAAGCCAGAAGACGGTGCTTACTATGACGGTGCAATCGAAATCAATCTTGACGAAATCCGTCCAATGATTGCACTTCCTTTCCATCCATCTTGTGCTTATACAATTGATGAAGTTAACAAGAACCTTATGGACGTTCTTTCTGAAACAGAAAAACGCGCTAAAGTTTCATTTGGTGATAAAGTAAACTTTACTCTCAAGAATAAAGTAATTGATGGAAAACTTTATGTTGACCAGGGTGTAATCGCAGGTTGTGCAGGTGGTGGATTTGAAAATATCTGTGCTGCAGCTGATATTCTTAAAGGAAAAGATACTGGTAATGGAAAATTCCTTCTTAACATATATCCTGCTTCAATGCCTGTTTACCAGGAACTTCTTAAAAACGGTGCATTCAGTTCACTTATCAGTGCAGGTGCAATTGTTAAGACAGCATTCTGTGGTCCTTGTTTCGGTGCAGGAGACACACCAGCTAACGGCGCACTTTCAATCCGTCACTCAACAAGAAACTTTCCTAACCGCGAAGGTTCAAAAATCCAGAACGGACAGCTTTCATCAGTTGCCCTCATGGATGCCCGTTCAATTGCAGCAACAGCAGCAAACAAAGGTTTCTTGACAGCTGCTACAGAATACGACACAGAATTCTCTTCAAAGAAATATTTCTTTGAAAAATCAATCTACGAAAAACGCGTTTACGACTCAAAAGGCGTCTCTCACCCAGAAGTTGAAATTCAGTTTGGACCAAATATCAAAGACTGGCCAGCAATGCAACCATTGTCAGATGATCTTCTTGTAAAAGTTGTTTCAGAAATCCATGACCCTGTAACGACAACAGACGAATTGATTCCATCTGGTGAAACTTCATCATTCCGTTCAAATCCACTTGGACTTGCAGAATTTACATTGAGCCGCAAGGATCCTGCATATGTAGGCCGTGCTAAGGCTGTTCGTGATATGAGCGATGAAATCCGTGAAGAAATCAATAATGTTGCTTTTACATTTGATAAGGCTTATCCTGATATGAAAGGCAAAGTAGCTGGTGCAGGTGTTGGTAGTACAATCTTTGCTGTAAAACCAGGTGATGGTTCTGCCCGCGAACAGGCAGCAAGCTGTCAGCGTGTTCTTGGTGCATCAGCAAACATTGCAAATGAATATGCTACAAAACGTTACCGTTCAAATCTTATTAACTGGGGTATGTTACCATTCCTTTACAAAGACGGAGATAAGAATCTTCCATTTGCAAATGATGACTATGTATTCATCCCTGGTGTAAAGAAAATGATTGCAGAAAAACTTCCTTCAATTACCGCATATGCAATCAAGAAAGATGGAAAAATTAACAGCTTTGAACTTTCTGTAGGTGACCTTACAGACGACGAAAGAAAAATCATCCTCGCCGGTTGTTTGATTAATTTTTATAGAGAGTAGACAATGAAATTACCTACTCTCTAAATGAGTTTGTCAAGGGCGAAGAATGAGACAAAGTCGAATGTCCCTTGACGAACTCTTATCGCGAATAGATAATTATTAGCTATTCGCGAAACGGCTGAGTCAAGGCCAAAGAGCGAAGCGTGCCTTGACCAGACGTATAGAGAATAGTCAGTTTTGCAGTAATAGAGCGTATTCGGATTTATCATAAATCTGGGTACGCTTTTTTTTTACAAAAATTGAATTTTGTTGTTATAATGTATTTATGAAAAGGAAGATTGTATTACTTTGTTCTGGTTGGGCATCAAATTATCTTACAGATTTTATTAATGGAGCCAGAAAAGCAACAAAAAATATTGATGTGGATTTCTATTGTTTTACTGCTTATGATTATACAGAACTTTCTGGTTTTCCAAATTATACCGGGTATTCTATATTTAATTTAATTAATTATGATGATTATGATGGTGTCATTATTTTTTCTGATCTTATCAGCAATGCTAGAGTTTTGGAAAAAGAGCGTCTTAAAATCTTAAAGTCTGGAAAACCTGCCATTAGCATTAATAAAAAGCTTGAAGGTATTACTAACATTAGGGTAGATAACTATTCGGCAGCTTATGAAGTAATGACACATCTTATTAAAGATCATGGTGTTACTGATTTTGGATATATTGGTGGAAAAGAAAATGCCCTTGATTTTGCGGAACGCTATAAGGCCTATAGAACAGCTCATTTGGATAACAATCTCAAAATCAATATGGAAAATGTCATTACTATTGATCGTTCTGAATACATCGGTGCATATGATTTTCTTTCAAATTATATAAAGAATGGAAAAAAACTTCCTGAATGTATTGTTTGTGCAAATGATCTTATTGCGTTTGCCGTATTGAAAATTGCTGAAGAGAATAATATAAAAATTCCTGAACAACTTAAGGTTGTAGGTTATGATGACAATATTTATTCAAAAAGCACAACACCATCAGTTACAACAGTAAAAAGCAATGCTGAATTAATTGGCGCAGAATCAGTAAAGAGACTTCTTTCTGGAAATAACGAAGTTCAACAACTTAAGTTACAGAGTACACCAGTTTACCGTCATTCCTGCGGATGTGAAGAAAAGTCCATGGAGCATCAGAAAATTTTCTCACTTAATATGATCAGTGAACAGATTGAGACAGAGACATTTGCTCGACAGATGGAAAAAATTCAGGAGATTTTTACAGAGGCCACAGATGTATTTACACTTTTAACAAATCTTGAGCTTTTCATTGCGAAGTCTCACAATTGGGAAGGTGACAATTTTGCAATCTTCTTAAAGTCAGACTGGTCTTCTGTATTGATTAATTCTCAGGAAAATCTTCCCCAGAATTATTCTTATGGAGCACAAGTTCAGGCAATTTCTTCAATTGTCAATAATAAAAAATATCCACGTGAAATTATTGCAACTTCAAGTCTTGTTTCATCAAAAATGAAAGAAGGAAATAACAATCTTTTTATATTCTATCCGATTTTTAATCATTCCTATGTTCACGGATATTTGGTAACTAAGAATAACACAAATCTTTTTAGAAAACGTTTTGCATATCAGTGGACAAAAACATTTGGAACAAGCATTGAACGTTTCAGAAAGCAAAATATGTTTAAGCAAATGAGCCAGCAGTTCCTTAGACTTTCTACTAGAGATGCTCTTTCTGGCATGCTAAACCGTGTCGGTATGGATAAGCTTGCAAAACACTTCTATGCTCAGAATAAAAAAAATGGTTTGACAACAGTTTTATTCTTTGTTGATATTAACTCAATGAAAACCATCAATGATAAATTTGGACATCTTCATGGAGACCTTGCTGTTAAAACAATAGCAGCTTCTGTTATGGATGTTGTTCCAAGAAACTGGCTTTGTATCAGATATGGTGGTGATGAGTTTCTTGTTGTTGGAAATAGCAAAAATTATAACGGTGAAGACTACTGTAGTATTATTCAACAGAATCTTGCAAAAAAAACAGCAACCATGAAGCTACCGTATACTCTTTCGGCTAGCGTTGGTACTTATTCTGTACCGCCTTCAAGTTCTTTGACTTTGGAAGAAGCAGTAGAAAAAGTAGATGAAATTATGTACGAAAAGAAACAGGCTTTTCACAAACAACAGTAAAAAAAAAGTTGTCTGGAAACAGACAACTTTTTTCTTACTTCAACATTGATTTGTATATCTTATGAATACTTCCACAGTTATTACAGATTACTTCCAATGGATCGGGATCTTCCTTTAATATGGAATCAAGTTCATTCTTTGGAAGATATTTAATTTGACGGACAAAGCTTTCTGTTGAACATGGACAGTCAAATATAATATCTCTTTCCAGAACTACCTTAGGATTAAATTCTCTGAAAAGCCCATATACTACATCGTCACGATTCCCTTTGTCTGAAAACCATTGACCGATGGAAGGCATTGCTTTGAATGCATTTTCAGCACGGCGTAAAAGTTCATCCTGTGCCATATTTGCAAAATCTTCTATCTTATCGTTTGATTCAGTTTTATTAGGTTCTTTTGTTTTCTTTCCGCCATAAATAGGAATTGACTGCAAAAATAAACCGCCGGCTCCTATTACACGACCTTCTTTATCGAACTGAATGCTTGTATTAAAAGCTGTATTGATTTGTTCCGATTGAAGAAAGAAATATGTAAGATCTTTTGCAATGTTTTTGTAAACAATTTCTGTAGTACCAATCTGAGGTTCTTTTCCTCCTTCGATATAACGGGTTACTGTTAAAGTACCACCATCTCCAAAGAAAGGAGCTAAGTCCCATGACTCAAGAGGCTTATCAACCGGAATAGGATTATTTAAAAGAAATCCTCGAACATAGCCTGTACTGTCAACTTCTACAGAAAAGCCTTTTGCACTACCATTTGTTTCATATCTGAGAACAATATGCTCTTTTCCTTTCATTGTCTGAATCATTAATGCAGCACACAAAATTCCTTGTCCTAAAATTAAAGTTTCAAGGATTCCAAGATTGTGTTGAACACGCATTTGATTTATTAATTCTGTTCCGTTAAAAAAAGCACCTCTGAAACGGCCGTCGGCCATAATGAAAACACTCATTCCATCTTTTTCAATCTGGCTCAAGTGTTGGATGATTTTTTTATCAGTAATTTCTTTTTTAATCATAAAAATTGCCTTTTTGAGATAGAGAACTAATAGTATAAAAATTATTCTTCTTTGTTCTGATTAATCCAGTCTGAATATGTTCTTGAGATTATCTGTGAATCCTGTTTTTCTGCGATTGAATCACGAAGGAAAGGACAGATAATTTCTTTTTTAACAATTTTCCAGTTTGCAGGATAAGCTTTTGGAGCCTGTGGGAATGAAGAAGAAGGAATTTTCGCTAAAAGACATTTGTAATAAATTGGAAGGACATGTTCATTTACAGAAATAAGTGAAGAAAATCCATTTGCAATGCCAAAAGTGTTTGTATCAAGTTTCATTGAAATTCTTCGCTTGATCATTTCTTCCTGAGACTCTTTGTTCATAAACCAGGTAATGAATTTCTGGGCATTATGTTTATTTTTTGATTTTTTATAAATTCCCATCATAACCATATCTTCAAGAACTGGAGATTTATCATTTTCAGAGAACCATAAAAAGTCTACTTTATCAAGTTGCTCTTCTGATAATGAAAGAAGTTCTTTGCTTGATGTATATGCAAAAAGGGATTTTTGCTGAAGTACCTGTTTGTTAAATGGAGTATAAAGGTATTTAAATGCAAAATCACGCTCATCATTACATGAAGTATTGATGGTGTTTGTCCAGTCTATAAGAAAATCACAGCAGCTTTCTAAAAGTGGAACATTATATTTTATAGTGTCGCCGTGCAGGTCGAAAGAAATTCCTTTAGAAACAAGTACAAGATAAAGAAATTCTGGGTTCCACTGAGGAGCAAATGCCATTTTTGTATAAATGTTTTCTTTTGTCTGTATGTTGAATTTTTCAGAATAGGCTTTGAGCTGTTGGAATGTAACTGTTGTTGTGTTCTGGTCAATAATTTCTTTATTATTGATGTCAAAAACAAGAGTTCCGAGATTGAAACTTACAGGAATAAGATATTGATTTTTTCCATTTTTGCCAGAGTTCAATAAATCAGCGTAAAAATCCTCCTCAGAAAGGAGGCTTTTACTAAAAAGTGATCTAAGTGAAGAAAACAGGTGCTTATCCATTCCATAGCCAAGATAGCTTCCTGCAATAAGATCGGGAGATTTTTCACCCTTTCTGGCTGGTAGAGAATCAATGAGCTCAGATTTGTATACTGTTGCAATGTTTACTTCATCCTGACTAGCATTGAACAATTCCACGTATGAAGCAAACTCAACATTATCTGTCCAAAGAATCAGTGTTTTATCATTGTTTTTTGAACAGCCTGCAATAAACATTGTGGCAAATGCAATGAGCACTGCCTTCAGACAGTTATGTTTTTTCATAATGACTCTGCTGCTTTATAGATTGCTTCGTATACGAGAGTAAGTTTTTCTTTTTCGATAGAAGAGAAGGCTACGCGGAGTGTTTTCGAGTCAATTGCAACAGTTCCGATGCCGTCTTCTTTAAGGAGTTTCTGACGGAGAAGTTCTGCGTCTTTTCCTTTAACTTCAAAACTCATGAAGTAGCCAGAGTTGAATGGCATAGCTTCAAGTACATTTGATTTATGTGTGTCAACAAAGTTGCGTACGATCTTATAGCGTTCTTCAAGAACTTTTCGGAGTTCTGCTTTCTGCTTGTCTATTTCTCCATCTTTCATAGCACGGAGCATAAGGCTCTGTGGTGGTGTAGATGAACATGAAACTGAGGAACGGATAACACCCATCAATTTTGTAACCAGCGCCTGATACTGCTGTTCTGACATCTGTGGGTTACCGAATGTAATGAATCCACAGCGGAATCCCCATACGAAGTCTTCTTTTGTAGGTCCGTCGATTTTTGCAGCAAGAATGTTTGGATGAAGATCACAAGTTCTTGAGAAAAGTGATTCAGGGAAGATGGAATCTTCGTAGTTAAGTCCAAAGTATGCATCATCGCTGATGGCAAGAACTTTTGCTCCGCCTTCTGCAACTTCTTTAAGAATTGCACAGATTTTTTCAGCTTCAGCAGTTGTTGGGCTGTAGCCTGAAGGATTCTGTGGGAAGTTCAATAGAACGCGGACAGATCCTGATTTTGCTTCTTCTTTTACAGCTTTTTCAAAACCTTCAAGGTTGAATCCACCGTCTTTGAACAGTGCAAACTGATGGAATGTTGAATTGCGGCGAGCTTCTGTTATTAAAGCGTAATTGTCCCATGATGGATCAGCTGCTAAAAGTGTATTTGTGTTATCAAGGAAAAGGTCAGCAAGATAAGAGATACCTGCTGTCAATCCAGGAACTAGTACAGGAACTGAAATTGATTTTCCTTTGAGAGTAGGGTTTTTTTCGATGATTTTTTCTTTCCAGAGATTTCTAAGGTCTGGATTTCCTGCTGTTGGAGCATAAGCTACAAGTTCACCTTCAGAAAGGTCAGGAATGTACTTGTGAATTGAGTCAAGCATTACAGGATGACCGTCAATAACAGTCATTCCGATTGTTCCATTAGCGGTTTTTCCTAATTTTTTAGCTTCACCGCTCTGAGCAATAATACCATTTGGAAAGTAAATTCTCTTTCCAAGATCAGAAAAAAGGGAATCTGCGATAGTTCCCGCCAAAACATTGTTTAATTCTGTAGCTAAAGGATTCATAATGTCTGCTATTATATAGAAAAATAAAGTCAGTTGCAATAATTGATGATAGTCACCTGTAGCCGTGTATGGAATAAATTCCTAATCTTTGGTATATTTGAAAGATAAAATTATACAAGTAGGATAGATTTATGAGTTTAGATAAAGTGGATAATATCAATGAAACAGATTTGAATGAATGTCGTGGGCTTGCTGATAAATGTCGTGCAGAAGCAGCAAAACGTCTTGTGGGACAGACACAAGTCATTGATGGAATTTTGACAGCCCTTGTAGCAGGCGGGCATGTTCTTCTTGAAGGTGTTCCAGGCCTTGCAAAAACACTGGCAGTACGTACTTTTGCCGAAATCTCTGGTCTCGATTTCAAAAGGATCCAGTTTACTCCTGATCTTTTGCCTGCTGACTTAACAGGTACTCTGATTTATGAACAGTCAAGCGGCCGTTTTAGTGTCAGAAAAGGACCTGTATTTACAAATGTTGTTTTTGCAGACGAAATTAACCGTGCTCCTGCAAAAGTTCAGTCAGCACTTCTTGAAGCAATGGCAGAACATCAGGTTACAATTGGAGAAACAACATACAAACTCCCTGATCCATTCTTTGTACTTGCAACTCAAAACCCTATTGAACAGGAAGGAACTTACAATCTTCCAGAAGCAGAATTAGACCGTTTCTTAATGAAAGTTGTAGTTCCATACCCAACTGCACAGGAAGAAGTTCAGATTGTTAAAACATGTGGAAACGCAGATCAGGTTGCAGTAAACCGTGTTTTTGATGAAAGAAGTCTTGCTAAGTGTCGTGCTCTTTTAGACCGCATTGTTTGTGATGATAAAATCGTGGAATATATTGTTTCAATCATCAATGTAACCCGTCCTGCAACAAAGACAACAGAAACTCGTGCTCATATTAATATGTCAAAAGCTAATGATGATATTACAAAATATATTACATTTGGTGCATCGCCTCGTGCAGGAATTGCACTCCTTCGCTGTGCAAAAGTAAACGCACTTTTCCAGGGAAGAAGCTTTGTTCTTCCTGATGATATTAAGGCTGTAGCACCATCTGTTCTTCGTCATCGTCTTATTCTTTCTTACGAAGCAAGTGCTTCTGGAGTTACTGCTGACGATATTATTGCAAAAATCCTTGACTTCATGCCACTTCCATAACTAAAGGTAAAAGATGGCTGATTCAAATAATACAGGCAGAGCTTCTCTCATACAGAGAGCGGCTTTGCTTCGAATTACAACTAAGACTCTCGCAAATAACCTGCAGAATGGTTCTTTTAAGTCATTATATCATGGCCAGGGAATTGAATTCTCCGGTGTACGCGAATATCTTCGCGGTGATGATGTGCGTGCCATTGACTGGAACGTAACAGCCCGCAGCGCAAAGCCTTATGTGAAGGTATTTGAAGAAGAAAGAGAACTTCAGATATTCCTTATAATTGACAGAAGTCTTTCAATGCAGACTGGTTCACGTTACAAATCAAGATATCAGACTGCAATGGAAATTGCGGCCCTTATTACTTTTGCTGCAGAGCATAATGCAAATCCTGTTGGTGCAGTTCTCTTTACTGGTGAAATTGAATTTGTATGTGAGCCTAAAAGTGGTCCAAATCAGACAATGATATTACTCAGCCATTTTGATAAAGAACCTGATAACAGAGTAAAAGGATCTGTTCTTGGTAATGCTCTTACTGGGGCTGGTAAGATTCTAAAAAAACGTTCTCTGGTATTTGTTATTTCTGATTTTCGAATGAGAGATTGGGAAGCTCCGCTTGTTCACTTGGCAAGTCATCATGATGTTGTTTGTGTAAGAATAGGTGATCCGTCTGATTATGAACTTCCTGAAATGGGCTCAGTTCCTTTTACAGATCCTGAAAATGGAATAAAGAAAATAATGCCTACAAATTCAAAATCCTTCAAAGACAGCTGGCGCGAAGACGGAAGAATGAGACTCCAGCGCTGGACTGATGGATGTCTGAAACATGGAGGCGTTCCTTTAAAAATCTCAACAACTGAAGATCCTCTTACAGTTTTGTCATCATTCTTTTCTAAGAGGGAAGTATTATGAAAAAACTGTTTCTATGTTTGCTGTCATTTTTTATTTTAGCTTCAATATCTTTTTCGCAGGATTCCGAAGGTGTCAGTCAGGTAATTCTTCCTATTGATGTATATGTTGGAGATCATGCAGAGATTCGTTATACATTCCGTTCTGCAATTGACTTCTTTCCTGGTGAAACTGGTGTTGAGCATAAAGATTTAGAAAATCCTTTTGTTGGTCTTGAAGAAAATTTCAGTGTGGTTAAGGCTGAGCTTTACCGTAACGATATGGAATATACTGTACGTTTTGTGATTGTTCCATGGAAAGTGGGAACAATTTCTTTTCCAGGATTTAATCTTAATAAAGCGTTAGGAATTAAACCTGCAGAAAATACACTGACTGAAGAAGCTGATGCAGAACCAGAATTTATTGTTGCTCTTTATCCTATTCAGATTAAGTCAATTGTAGAAAAAACTGATAATCGTCAGATGATGCCTCCTGTTCCACCGATTATTATTCCTGGAACAACTTATGTTATTTTTTTACTTATACTTGCAGCAATTATAGTTTTAATTTTATTCTTCCGTATTCTTTTGAAATTTAATTCAATCAGAAAAAAATGGCTTCTCTATCTTCAGAAGAGAGCTTACAAAAAGAATGCTGATGATGCTGTTAAAAAAATAAAACGACTGTTGAAGACTTCAAAGGTGACAGATATTGAATTTTGTTCATCAATGCAGGCTATTACAAGACAGTATCTTGATTTTAGATTTGACTTCAGATTCAGTGCAATTTCTTCAAGCTCTATACCGGCAGTATTTGAAAAAATCTGTGCGGGGCAAATTCCTTCTGAAATATCTGAAGCTGTTGATAATATTACTTCAATGTTCATAAGAACAGACTATATTCGTTATGCACATGATTCCATTGATTCTCAGCTTTATCCACCTCAGGAACATCAGGCTGCGTTGATAAAAAATGAACGCAGACAATTGGTTCAGATGATACTTAATGCCATTGAGGCTTTTGAAAGTGATGCAAATACAATGGAAACGGAGGGCGAAGTTGTCAGTTGATTTTATGAATCCTGCTGGATTTCTTTTAGTTCTTTTTGTTCCTCTTTTTTATGCATTGAGAAAAATTAAGGTTTTAAACCAGGTTTCATTTCCGTTGTCGTTCTCCGACTGGAATGGATGGGTTTTTACATGGAATAATAAATTCCGAAGAGTAGTAGCCATTATTGGTGAAGGTTTGTGTATTCTTGGTTATATGCTTATTATTATTGCTTTTGCTGAACCTGTAATCCATCACCAGGAAAGAGTATACACATCCCGTGGTACTGATGTTATGTTTGTTCTTGATACAAGTCCATCAATGGCGGCTCGGGATATTAATGAAATTACTCGAATTGAAGCAGCTACGAAGACTATTGAAAAGCTTGTAGATGCGAATCCTGGTGCTTCATATGGATTGATTGCAATGGGGTCTCAGGCTGCAGTTGTAGTTCCGATTACAAATGATAAGGAAACATTAAAGTCAAGGCTTGCCACAGTAACTGTTGGTCTTATGGGTGAAGGTACTGCAATTGGAACGGGCTTGAGTACAGCTGTTTACCATATAAAGGCAACATCGGCTAAGAGGAAATGTATTGTTGTTCTTACAGATGGTGAAAATAATGCTGGTGAGATTCATCCTGAAACAGCAAGTGGCCTTGCAAAGAAAAACGGTATTATTCTTTACACTGTTGGTATTGGTACAAAAGGAACTGTTCCTCTTGAGTATGTAAATCCAGTTACCGGAAAAATTTATTCTGGCTATCTTGATTCCAGCTTCGATTCTTCAAATCTAGAAAAAATTGCTATTGCAGCTGGTGGACGCTACTATAGCGTTGAATCTCTTTCTGCAATGAATATGGCTTTATCTTCCATTATTAAAAAACAGGATGTTGTTCAGAGTTATTACATCAGAACAAGTGATGATTACTATTATTATCATGTTCTTACAGCAGCTCTCATTGCATTGATACTTTCATGGATAATAAGAAGACTTTATCTGAAGGAGGTTATGTAAATGAATATTACTTTTGACAGACCTCAATTTCTATGGTTTTTACTTTTTGCAGGAGTTCTTGTTGTAGCATTAATTAACCAATATAAGCAGACAAAACTTCTGTCAAAAACATTCCTTAATAAAGATACACAGAAGCTTGGCTTTTTAACTCCTTTTAAAATTCAATTCAGACTTCTTGCAAAAGGTATTCTTCGAATAACTGCCTGGTGCTGTCTAGTTCTTGCTGTTGCCGGAATTTCATGGGGCAGTGTTTCAACTCCTGTTCAAAAAAACGGTAAGTCATGTGCCTTTGTTTTTGATATTTCCTACAGTATGACAGCCAATGATGCACCTAACTCATTGACTCGTCTTGAAGCAAGTGCAGAATATGCAAGAATGCTCATGACACATATGGATGGAATTTCAATTTCGTGCATTCTTGCAAAAGGTGATGGAGTTATTGCAATTCCCCAGACAGAAGATTTTGCATCAATTTATTCGTTGCTTGATATTATATCCCCTTCTATGATGAGTTCTCAGGGATCAAGCCTTGGAAAGGGAATTGAAGCAGCTCTTAAATCTTTTCCTTCAGCTTCATCAAAAGCTCCTGTAATTTTTTTATTTACTGATGGTGATGAAACTGATTCAGGTCTTCAGACTGCATTGAATAAAGCAGTCCGATACGGAGTGCAGGTTTGTATTATCGGTTTTGGTTCAGTTCAGGAAACTGAAGTGACTGCTGGTGATGGTGAAACAGTTGTAAAGACTGCTCTCAGGGATGAAAAACTTGAAAATATTTGCCGTGAAGTTAATAAAAAGAATCAGTCTGGAAAAGATTTTTCATTCATTAAAACTGCATATGTAAAATTTGTTGATGCTTCGGAAGTTGGGTCAGCAGTGAAGGTTGTTTCAACACTTAGAAATCTTTCTGCAGATAAGAAGCACTCTGCAGCAGAAATCTTACAAGGAAAAGCAGAAGACGATGAAACTGTTATTGTTGCTTATGAGATGCAGAGTGTTAACAGACATCGTACTTTTATCTTAATTTCCATTATTCTTTTTATGTTAAGTTTTATTGTTTCAGAAATTAATATTCATAGTTTTAAAATTTCAAATAACTTGGTTGTATTTTTTGTAGTTCCACTTATTTCTGTAATGTTTGGATCATGTTCTGCAAGTTTTAAAGATTCAAAGCTTATTTTGGAAAGCACAATGAACTGGTATCAGAAGGATTATAATAAAGCCATCAGTGGCTTTACAGAAGTAATCAGTAATGCTGAAGCAGAAAATGATGAACTTACAAAACAGTATGCGTTATATGGCTTAAGTGTTACATATCTTATGCAGAATGAAAAAAATGCAAGCCTTGAACGTCTTGAAGAAATCGCTTCTGATGCACCTGCCAGAATTAAGTTTGCCTCTTACTATAATGCAGGAATTATTGCACAACGCGAAGGTGATTATGAAAAAGCCATTAATTGTTTTAAGATGGCGCTCCTCGTGTCTCCAGATGATGTAAATGCGAAAGTAAATCTTGAACTTTCTCAGACACAGGAAACTCAAAAAATAAAAGAAGGTCAGCAGGAAATGATGCCTGCAACCGACAACAGTGAAACTGAATCGGATATTGAAAAAACAATCTTTAACAGAATCAGGGAGAATGATCAGAAACAATGGAAGAATTACGAATCCCCAGAAAAGAACAGTTCAGTAATCGATTATTAAAAAAAATCGTAAAAGCCGTTGCTGCTGTATTTATTTTATTCTCAACATCTGTATTTGCAATTACGCCTCAGGAAATTCAAAGGATCACTATTAAACCTGAACAGAATGTATTCTTTACAAATCAGGAATTAAAATACGTTCTTGAAATTCCTGAGATTCAACCTCACTTTGTTCAGACTCAGCTTCAAGAAAATATGAAAGAAGGTGTTATATTTGTTTCTTCCAGACGAATGGAGTATTTTACAAATGATAACCAGACCGGAACAAGAATAGAATTTTGGTTCACATTCAAAGATGCTGGAATTGGAACAATCCCACCACTTATTGTGCGAATTAATGGTCGAACATACTACCTTAAGTTCGAAAATGTGCAGATTTATGAAAATCCTAAAACTATTGCACCTCGCCTTGTTGTAGAGTTAGATAGTACTAAAACAATTTATCCGTCTGCAGAAAATTCTAAGCGTCGTACTGAAACTTTTAATTCTGCAGCAACAAAACCTATCGATGTTATTGTTTATGTTCAATATGCTGTTCAGATAAAGCAGTTTGGTTATGAAATTCCTAGAGACTCTATTTTTGAGGAAGTGGAACGATATGATATGGTTTCTGGAAAACTTCGTTCAAATGAATTTTCTCAGGAAAAAATCCCTCTTGCAAGATTTAAATGGACTCCACTGAAAGACGGAAAATATTCTCTTCCTAATATCAGAGCTGTTGCAACTGCGTATAGTGGACGAAATCTTGAATTAGGATTACCTGAATGTTCGGTTAATGTCAGTAAAAATACTAATTCAGAAGAAGTTAATAAAACAGATGATGATTTTTCAATGTTTGCATATGCGCTTTCTGAACCTGTTGATGTAGAGGGCTTAAAGGAAATTAATGTAATAACCGAAGCTGATTATTATAAAATAGCAGCTTTACGTTGTGATGAAAGACGATCATTTGGTCCTTCACCTTCTATCAGAAAACAGCGTATTGCAATGGAACAAAAGGTTGGTATTGCAGTAAGTCGAGATGAACCAAGTATTCCTTTGTGTCATACTCTAACAATTCTTTTTGTACTGTTTACTGCATTTTCAATTGTTTTCTTTATTTTTAAGAAGAAGCTGTTTGCAGTTATTGCTGCATGTCTTGCTGTAACTTTTGGCTCGCTAAGTCTTATTATGGGAGTTCTTGTTTTAGAACGCCATGCAGTAGTAAAGGGCGGATCAATCAGTCCGATTCCGGAGAATAGTGCATTATCAAGTACTGCTGTAACAGCAGGAACATGTGTTCGCATTAAAGAAGAAACTGCACAATGGTACTATATTGAATATCATGAAAATGGTGGATGGATTAAAAAAGAAGAATTGATTTTGGTTGAGTAGGAATGTAATGAACTTTGGCGATATTTTGAATCAATGGGATTCACAGCAGAAAGAACAGAATAAGAAAAATACTCCAAAAGAAAAACAGGTTTCTAAAAAAAAGGCCAATGCTGATTTTATCGAAGCAGGCTATGCGTCAAAAGCAGAAGCTGATAAGAATACTGTTATTCAGAAAAAAACAGCTTCCCAGCAGATGGAAGAAGATTCAAAAAAGAAAATTAATCCAATGGAATTGTGGCTTAGAAGATATGGAACTGTTGATAAAGATAAAGTTATTGAACAGTATCAGCAAAATCAAAAGCTTCAGTCACATGATTATATAAAGAATATGCCGGTTGATGCTTATCTGGATCTTCATGGCCTTACAAGAGATGAAGCCTGGCCTAGACTTGAAGCGTTTACTTCTGATTGTATTCGCCGTGGAATGAAAAAGATTATGTTCATACATGGGAAGGGTAATCACAGTTCTTCCAATGATCCGGTTTTGGGTGAGCTTGTAAGATTATTCATCGAAAAAAATAAAATGCTGGGAACTTCGGGACATCCAAATAGAACTCAAGGTGGATCAGGTGCTACCTGGGTAATGATAAAGAATTTAAAAGGCTAAAAAAAACTGAGGCAAGAGCCTCAGTTTTTTTGTACTTATCTGATTGTTGCTGCAATTACAGCTTTAATTGTATGCATTCTGTTTTCTGCTTCATCAAAGACTACAGATTGTTTTGATTCAAATACTTCGTCAGTAACTTCCATTTCTGTAAGTCCAAATTTTTCATAAATCTCTTTACCAATCTTAGTATCAAGGTTATGGAATGAAGGAAGGTCATGCATGAAAATTGCTGTTGGTTTAGCCATTTCCATAATTTTTTTGTTAACCTGATATGGCTTTAAGTCTGCAATACGTTCTGCCCATACTTCATCTGGCTCACCCATAGAAACCCAGACATCTGTATAAATAATATCAGCATCCTTTGCTGCTTCTTCAACATTTTCTGTCAAAGTTATTGAACCACCTGAAACCTTGTTCCACTGGCTACATTCTTCAACCAATGCAGCATTTGGAAAATATTTTTTATTTGTACATGCTACAAAGTTGATTCCAAGCTTTGAACATACAATGCACAATGAGTTACCGATGTTGTATCTTGCATCACCAAAGTAAACAAATTTGAGTCCCTTGAATTTTCCGAAATTTTCTTTAACAGTCAGCATGTCGGCAAGCATCTGAGTAGGATGATATTCATTTGTTAAACCATTCCACACAGGAACGCCTGAAAATTTTGCAAGATCTTCAACTAATGTCTGTTCAAATCCACGGTATTCGATACCGTCGTACATACGCCCTAAAACTCTGGCAGTATCAGCAATGCTTTCTTTTTTACCAATCTGAGAGCCTTCTGCAAGGTATGTTGTCATGATTCCAAGATCATGGGCTGCAACTTCAAAGGAACAGCGGGTACGTGTACTTGTTTTTTCAAAAATTAAAGCTATGTTTTTACCGCGGTGAGTATCAACAGGAATATGTTTTTTTTTCTTGTCTTTAAAATCTGCTGCAAGATCAATGAAATAATTAATTTCTTCTGGTGTGAAGTCTTTTAATGTAAGAAAATTTCTGCCTTTTAAATCAATGCTCATGTTGAAACTCCTGTTTTAAGTTTATTCAATGTAAAGGAATTTTGAATTTTCCTTACACTTGTATTAAGAAAAATAAATTTACTACATTTGTTAAATATTTTCAACAAAGTGTTAGTTTAAAATTTAGAAATTAGAGATTTATATTATCTTTACTTTTGAACATAGTTCGGGTAAAATATACATATTAAACTAATTTAAATTCGAGGTTTTTTATGAGCGAAATTTACATCAGTTACAGTGGAGCAAATGGATTTAAGAGAGCTAACGATAAAGGTTCTCTCAGCGGAAAAGTTGTAAGTTATGCTGACTTCAAAACATTAAGTGCAGATATTAAACCGGGATCAGCTGATGAATATGGTATTATTCTTGATTCAGCAGATGTTCAGGAATTTATTGCAAATTACGAAGAAGAAAGTATTTTTACTGACGCAGAAAAAGCATAATTTATTCTTTCGGATAATATAATGGAAATTAAAATAGAAAACCTCTACCGTACTTACCTTCAAAATGAATCAAAGGTAGAGGCATGTAAAGGAATAAGTCTGAAAATTCCATCAAACAAAATTTATGGAATTATCGGAAAAAGTGGAGCCGGAAAGTCAACCCTTGTCCGGCTCATTAGTTTATTGGAAAAGTGTGATTCCGGTGAAGTTTATTTTGATGATAAACGTGTTGATAATCTTTCAAAAAAAGATCTTATTGATCAGCACAGAAGAATGGGAATGATTTTCCAAAACTTCAACCTTCTTTCATCAAGAACAGCAGCTAAAAATATTGCATATCCAATGGAAATCTGTGGAGTTCCTAAGGCTAAAATCAATGAGCGTGTAAAGGAACTTCTTGATCTTGTTGGTCTTTCGGATCGTGCGGATGCTCCAATAAGTACATTATCAGGTGGACAGAAACAGAGAATTGCTATTGCCCGTGCTCTTGCAAATAAACCTGATGTTCTTTTCTGTGATGAGGCAACAAGTGCTCTTGATCCACAGACAACCCGTTCTATTCTTGAATTAATACGCAATATTCAGAAAAAGATGAATCTTACTGTTGTAATGATTACACATCAGATGGAAGTTGTTCGAGATGCTTGTGATGAAGTTGCGGTTTTGAATAATGGCGAAGTTGTAGAAATAGGAAAAGTTTCTGATGTGTTTGCAAATCCTAAATCAGAAGTTACAAAAGATTTCTTGAATCATCTTTCATCAAATGCTTCAGAAAAAAATAATGGTGAAGGAATTGTTCGCTGGAGTAAAGCTGGTGGTGAATACACACTTCACTTTGTTGGCGATAAAACTGGTAGTCCTGTTATCAGCTCTGTATGTAAGAAATTTGATATTGAACTTAATATACGTGCCGGTGGAATTGAAACACTTTCAGACAATCAGAAAGTTGGAACTATGATTATTGATATTGATGGTGAAGCTTCTGAAGTAGAAAAAGCCCTCGATTATATCAAGAGTCAGGGTGTTAATGTTGAAATTACTGGAGGTGCAAGATAATGTTGGAAAATAGTATACAGTGGCTACAGACAAAATTTGTTCCTCTTGTTTTGCCTGCTACATGGCAGACTATTGAAATGGTTTTACTTTCTACAATATTTTCTGTAATTCTTGGACTTCCGCTTGGTGTACTTCTTTATGTAACAGATAAAGAAAGAGGAATCGTTCCTAAACCTGTTTTGAATCAGATTGTAAACAGAATTATTGATGTATTCAGATCTGTTCCATTTCTTGTATTGATGATTGTTTTATTCCCATTGTGCCGCGTAATTGTTGGTAAAGCAATTGGAACTGAAGCTACAATCATTCCATTGACAATTGCGGCAGCTCCTTTTGTTGCCCGTCTTGTTGAAACTGCTTTAAAGGAAATTGATCCTGGCGTAATTCTTGCAGCTAAATCTATGGGTTCCACAAATGCACAGATTATTTTCAAAGTATTAATTCCTGAAAGTATGCCAAGCCTTGTAGACGGCGTAACAATGACAATCATTAATCTGATTGGTTATTCAGCAATGGCTGGAGCTATTGGTGGTGGTGGATTGGGGGACCTTGCTATTCGTTATGGTTATCAGAGATTCCAGAATGATGTTCTTGTAGCATCTGTTATAGTAATTCTTATTCTTGTGGGAGTAATTCAGATGACAGGTACAAGGATTTCTATGCATATGCTTAAAAAGAGATAAAAAATAAGAATTTTTTTCAATACCTATTGACTATTACCTACTTACTTGGTAGGATAATAGCATAAAGAGTTGAGCTTTCGGAAACACTTTATTGACTTTTTTCCGTTGTTTTTTATACTCTAGTTTGTTCAAAAAAAAGGAGAACGCAAAAAATGAAAAAAATTCTTTCTATTGCAGCATCAGCTGTACTGGCAACAGGTCTTTTCCTTTCTTGTGGAAAAGATGCAAATGTAATCAAAGTAGGTGCTACACCAGAACCACACGCAGAAATGTTAAATCTTATCAAGGAAGATGTTGAAGCAGCTGGTTATAAACTTCAGGTTGTAGAATTTACAGACTACGTAACACCAAACGAAGCATTGGAAGCAGGCGATATTGATGCTAACTTCTTCCAGCACCTTCCATATATGGATTCATTCAATAAAGAAAGGGGTTATCACCTTGTTTCTGCAGCTGGTATCCATATTGAACCAATCGCAGTTTATTCAAAGAAAGTAACAAAGCTTGCAGATCTTAAAAAAGGCGCTGATATTGCAATTCCTAACGATCCTACAAACGAAGGTCGTGCATTGCTTTTGCTTGAAGCTGCCGGTCTTATTAAACTTTCAGCTGATGCTGGTCTTGAAGCTACACCAGTAAACATTGCTGAAAATCCTAATGGATTTAAATTTACAGAAGTTGAAGCTGCTACACTTCCTCGTGTACTGGATGATGTTGATGCTGCTGTAATTAATGGTAACTATGCTATTCCAGTTGGACTTTCTGCAACAAAAGACGGTCTTTTCGTAGAAAATGCTGAATCACCATATGTAAACATCATATCTGTAAAAGATGGAAATCAGAATAATCCTAAAGTTCAGGCTGTTGTAAAAGCTCTTCAGAGCGACAAAATCAAGAATTGGGTTGCTGATAAATATAAGAACGGTGAAGTTGTTGTAGTATTCTAATTTATATAGAATTCAAAATAACGAAAATTCATGAAAGCCTTCCTCTGTCGAGGAGGGCTTTTTCATAAATTGAAATACCACAATATTTTTGGTAATATCAGAATATGACAATAGACAAGATTATCGGCCAGCTTTTAATTATGATGACCATTGCAATTATAGGTTTTATTTATGCAAAGCTTACAAAAGTTTCTGAAACGGAACAGAAATTTTTATCAAAAATGCTTTTATATTTTATAAATCCTTGTCTTATATTCAGTCACTTTAATATTGATTTTGAAAAAAGCAGATTTGTCGGATTGTGTATTTCAATAGTTGTTTCATTTCTAGTAACCTTTCTTTTTATTCTTCTTGCTGAATGTATTTTCAGAAAAAAAGTTCCATTAAGTAAACTACAGAAAATTGGCATCGTATTTACAAACTGTGGTTTTATTGGAATCCCATTGATTGAAGGTGTTGCCGGTGGAGAAGGTGTGTTCTACCTTATGGGGTATCTTGTAGCTTTTAATGTAATGCTGTGGGTTTATGGATATTATCAGATGACTCAGAAATTCAATCTTATTAAAATCATAACTAATCCAAATGTTCTTGCAGTATTATTAGGTATTACCGTTTATGTGCTTCCATTTAAAGTGCCAGAAGCAATTGCAAAACCAGTTGCGCTGATTGGGGGAACAAATACAGCAATGTCAATGATTCTTTTAGGTGTTCTATTTGGTGCATTGAAAAAAGAATGGATGATAAAGCTTTTCAATACATTTAAATCATTCTTTAATCAAAATCCAGAATTTAAGGAGCAGAGAAAGAAAATCGGAACTCTTCTTTTTACTGCTTTCGTTCGCCTTTGTCTTTGTTCGCTTTTCAGTCTGGTTCTTTGCGGATTTATTTATTTTAGTATTGTAAAATTATTCCCATCCTGGGACCTTACAAGTCTAAAGCTTGTAATAACTGTGATTTATATTGCTTCACTTTGTCCTACAGGAATGTCTGTTTCAAGTATGGCCTGTTTGTTTGATGGTGATACTGTGTTTTCAAACTTTCTGGTTTGTTTTACACATGCACTATGTCTTGTAAGTATTCCTTTGTTCTTTGCATTCTTTAATATTTTCTTAAAGCTGTTAGGAATTGAATAGCGGGAAAAAAAGATGTTCTGTTTTTACAGACCGTCATAGCTTTTATTAATTTTTTGACATAAATCTTTTGATGCCTTGAACGATGTCTGAATCAATTACATGTTCCACACGACAGGCGTTTTCTTCTGCCTGATCTTCAGAAACACCAGTTATCTTAACAAGGAATTTTGTAAGAAGCTGATGTCTTTCATAAATATCTTCAGCTTTCTCCTGACCTTTTGAGGTCAGGTTGATCATATTTCCAATGCCAAATTCAATGTATCCGTCTTTTTCTAGAATACTCATGGCACGACTTACACTTGGTTTTGAAAATCCCAAATGTTTTGCAATATCAACAGAACGGACAGAACCTTTTTTATTTTTTATTACTAAAATTGCTTCAAGATAATCTTCACCTGATTCGTACATTTTTGACTCCAGTTGAAATATAAATAATTATAACTGATTTTTATCTTATTAAACTGATTTAATAGCTTCGTTCACGTCCAGAAGGGAAAAGTCTTTTTTACCTTTCTGGACGCTGATAAGAGCAGCTTTATTTAAAACTGTTTCAATGCGAGCACAAGAAAATCCTTTGAAAAGATTTGAAAGTACCTCTGGTGTACACTGGGAATCTGGAGATTTGTTTTTGCAGTACATTGTACAGAGTTTTACTCTATCTTTGTCATCAGGATATGGAACTGAGAATTTGCTGTCAAATCTTCCTGGTCTTATTAAAGCTTCATCTAAAGCTTCAATGCTGTTTGTTGCAGCAAGTACTAAAATTCCTGAAGCTGGTTCAAAACCATCAAGCTCATTTAACAAGGCTGTAACGATTCTAGTGTTCTCTGTTTCAATTGCACTTCCTGAATAATTTCTTCTTGTTCCAATTCCGTCAAACTCATCTATGAAAACAATACATGGAGCTTTTCTTCTTGCCTTCTTAAAAAGAAGCTTAACTTTCATTGGCCCGATTGCCATGAACATACTTTCAAAATCTGTTGCTTTTGCAGGAATAAAATTTACTTTTGCTTCACCAGCAAGTGCCTTTGCAAATAAGGTTTTGCCATTTCCAGGAGCGCCTTCAAGAAGAATACCTTTAGGCATTCGAATACCGCGTTTTGCGTATTCCACTGGATTTTTCATTATGTGAATTATCTGTGTCATATCCTGCTTTAATGTTTCCATACCTACAACATCATCGAATTTGACTCCAGTATTATGCTGCACTTTAAAAGTATTTGGTGAAATGAATTTCTTAAATACGAAAATAATTGCTGTAAAGAAAATTCCGTAGAAGAGAATGTCAAATACTATTGAAAGGATATCTGTGAAGTTTTTTTCGATTGTAACAGAAATTCCTTTTTTAAGAAGTTCCTCTTCAAGAAAAGGTGAGTGAGGATTCTGGGTAATGAATGTGATATTGTTAATTGGATCTGAAAATTTTATATTGTTTTCTGTAATTGTAACATTCTGATATTTATATCCATCCTGTACATTTTTGTAGAAAACTCTGTATGGGATTTCTTCGAATTTTACTCTAAAAAAATTATCATATAAAAGATAGCCTGCTGATAAAATGACAACAAGGCTTACAATTAGTAAAAGGGGATTAAATTTTTTCTTCATGTTTTTATTATAGTGAATTTTTTAACTGAGGGAAAGTTTATAATTGACTCAAATAGATAGAAAAAACTTGCAAATTTACAGAAAGGCTTTATAGTTAAAATTGAAAAAAATCACTTAAAAGGAAATATTTCATTTACAAATATTCAGTTAGGTGATATTATAAACTAACTAGATTTATTGGAAATAAGAAAAATTCTTATATCTAAATAAATAAAAAGCCTTAAAAGGAGATATTTATGAAATTCGGTCACTTTGACGATGAGAGACGTGAATACGTTATCACAACTCCAAAAACACCTTATCCATGGATTAACTATCTTGGAACACAGGGGTTCTTTTCTTTGATTTCTAACACTGCCGGTGGATACAGTTTCTACAAGGATGCTCGTCTTCGCCGTATTACACGTTACCGCTACAACAATGTACCTATTGATATGGGCGGTCGTTATTTCTATATCAATGATAATGGAACAATCTGGAACCCAGGCTGGTCTCCAGTAAAAACTGAACTTGATTCTTACGAATGTCGCCATGGTATGGGTTACACAGTAATTACAGGTAAAAAGAATGATTTGAAAGCTGAAGTTACATTCTTTGTTCCACAGGATTACGATGGTGAAGTTCAGCAGGTTGTTCTTACAAACGAAGGCAAATCTGACAAAACTTTCAAATTCTGGTCCTTTGCTGAATGGTGTCTTTGGGATGCTCAGGACGACAGCAACAACTTCCAGCGCAACTTCTCTACAGGCCGCGTTGAAATTAAAGATTCTGTAATCTACCACAAAACTGAATACCGTGACCGCCGTAACCACTATGCTTTCTACTCTGTAAACGATAAGATTGACGGTTACGATACAGACCGGGATTCTTTCATTGGCCTTTACAATGGATTTGGTGATCCACAGGCTGTTACAGAAGGAAAAGCTTACAACTCATTTGCTGATGGTTGGGCTCCAATTGCTTCTCACTACAAAGAAATTACACTTAAAGCCGGCGAAACAAAAACTTTAGTATTCGTTCTCGGTTATGTAGAAATGCCACAGGATCAGAAATTCGAAGCTGACGGCAAAACAATCAACAAAGTAAAAGCTTTGGAAATGATTGAAAAATTCAACACTCCAGAAAAATTTGCAGCTGGAATGAAAGACCTTAAAGCTTACTGGGACAAACTTTTGGGAATCCTTACAGTTGATACTCCAGAAGACAAAGTTAACCGCATGGTAAACATATGGAATCAGTATCAGTGTATGGTTACATTCAACCTTTCACGTTCAGCTTCATACTTTGAATCTGGAATTGGTCGTGGTATGGGATTCCGGGATTCTAACCAGGATATTCTTGGTTTCGTACATCAGATTCCAGACCGGGCAAAAGAAAGAATCATCGACATTGCATCTACACAGTTCCCAGACGGTGGATGTTATCACCAGTATTCTCCACTTACAAAGAAAGGTAATGCTGACATTGGTGGAGACTTCTCTGACGATCCACTGTGGCTCATCCTTTCAGTTTCAGCTTATATTAAAGAATCTGGCGACTGGTCAATTCTTGATGAAATGGTTCCTTATGACAACGATATGTCTAAAGCACAGACTATGCTTGAACACCTTAAAGTTTCTTTCTACCGCATCGTAAACAATCTTGGTCCCCACGGACTTCCACTTGCAATGCGTGCTGACTGGAACGACTGTATCAACCTTTCTTGTTTCTCTGACACACCAGGTGAAAGCTTCCAGACATATACAAACCCTAAATTCAAGGCAGAAGGCGGATATTCTAAAGTTGCTGAATCTGTATTTGTTGCTGCATTGTTCACATTCGCAGGTCCAAACTATGTTTCAATCTTAAATCATGTTGGTAAGAAAGACGAAGCTGCTAAAGCTCAGGCTGAAATCGACAAGATGAAGAAAGTTATGATGGAATCTGCCTGGGACGGAAACTGGTTCATCCGTGCTTACGATGCTAACGGTGAAAAGATGGGTTCTAAAGACTGCGAAGAATCAAAAATCTTCATTGAACCACAGGGTTTTGCAATCATGTCTGACATCGACAAGGATGCTACAGAAAAGACACTTAAAGCTATTGATGAAAACCTTAACTGTGAATTCGGTCTTGTTTTGAACTACCCAGCATTCACAAAATATCATGTACAGTATGGTGAAATTTCAACATACCCACAGGGATACAAAGAAAACGGTGGTATCTTTACACACAACAATGCATGGATTATCTGTGCTGCAGCTTATGCAGGAAAAGGTGACCAGGCATTCAAATACTACTCAGAAATAGCACCTAGCTACACAGAAGAAACTTCTGATATCCACAAAACAGAGCCTTACGTTTACGGCCAGATGATTGGTGGTAAAGAAGCAGGTTCTGACATTGGAAACGGTGGAAAGAACTACGGTCAGGGTAAAAACTCTTGGCTTACTGGTACAGCTGCCTGGAACATGGTTGCAATTAGCCAGTACATCCTTGGTATTAAACCTGACTTTGACGGACTTATGATTAACCCTTCTATTCCATCTAGCTGGGATGGATTTAAGGCTACTCGTTTGTTCCGTGGAGCTAAATACAACATTACAATCAAAAATCCTAACCATGTATGCAAAGGTGTTAAATCACTTGTTGTTGATGGTAAAGCTATAGACGGATGCGTTGTTCCATTCGTTGAAGGAAAGAAAGAAGTAAATGTTGAAATTACATTAGGCTAAGCTGGTAACCGAATTATTATTCGGGATCCTAAAAGCGCACTGATGAAAAGTCAGTGCGTTTTTTTTAGTTTTTGATATAACAATTTGCAAGTGACTTGCAATTTCCTTTTTAATAATATATTATTTCGATATGTCTCAGATTGTGTGTAAAAATCTTGCTGTAGGTTACAACGGAATTCCTGCTGCAGAGAATATTAATTTTACAATTGAAAAGGGTGGTTACCTTTGTGTAACTGGCGAAAATGGTTCCGGTAAAAGTACACTCATAAAAACTCTGTTAAATTTGATTAAACCAATATCAGGTACAATTGAGTTTTCAGATGGACTTACACAGAAATCTGTAGGATATCTTCCCCAATATTCAGATGTACAGAGCGATTTTCCTGCCAGTGTTACAGAAATAGTTTTAAGTGGATTTTTAGGAAAGAAAAAGGTGAATGCCTTTTATTCCAGTGAAGAAAAGAAAGAAGTAAAAAGAATTCTTGATATGCTTGGAATATTAACTCTGGAAAAAAAAGTGTTTTCAAAATTAAGTGGTGGTCAAAAACAAAGAGTGCTTCTTGCAAGAGCTTTGTGTGCTTGTGGAGGGCTTCTTGTACTTGATGAACCTGTTGCAGGTCTTGATCCTGAAGCAACTGAAGAGATGTATGCAACAGTAGAGCGGTTGAATCGTGAACATAATATCAGTGTAATAATGATTACCCATGACATGAATGCCGTTAAAAAATATGCAAAACAAGTATTAAAGATTGGAGAGTAGGATGGTAGAATTTTTTTCAACATTACAGTCATATTTTTCAGTTGAGCTTGTAAGGAATGCATTCATTGTCAGTGTTTTTATTTCAGTTGCTGCTTCATTACTGGGCGTAACACTTGTGTTAAAACGTTTTTCATTTATTGGAGACGGACTATCACATACAGCGTTCGGTGCAATGGCTATTGCAACAGTGTTAAGGTTAACCAACAGTAATCTTTTTGTTATGCCGGTTACTATTCTATGTGCAGTAATCCTTCTTAGAATGAATAATTCCAAGAAAGTAAAAGGAGATGCTAGTTTAGCTGTTATCAGTGTTACCAGTATGGCATTAGGTTATTTCTTGATGAATATATGTAATGTAAAGGCTAATGTAAGCGGAGATGTCTGTTCTACATTATTTGGCTCTACTGCAATCTTAACTCTTACACCATCTGATGTATGGCTTTGTATCGGATCCTCAATTTTAGTAGTTCTGGTTTATATTTTCTATTATCACAATATTTTTGCTGTTACTTTTGACGAGGAATTTGCAAAAGCTAGTGGAATTAATGTTAATTTGTATAACACAATGATAGCTGTAATTTCTGCTGTTGTAATTGTACTTGCAATGAATCTTGTTGGTTCATTACTAATAACAGCGCTTGTTGTTTTTCCTGCTTTGGCAGCAATGAAAGTATGTTCAAGCTTTAAAAAGGTTATTATTACTGCAAGTATTTTTGCTGTATTAACATCAAGCATTGGTATGCTGATTTCTATTTTCCTTTCTACACCGGTTGGTGCAACAATTGTTCTTGTAGAACTTGCAGTTTATTTTATATTTGCAATTGTTGGTATGATAAAAAAATAGACAAAGTAAAATTATTCAATAGCTGCTTTTTTTAATTGATATTCATAGTAAAATGGAATAACACAAACTATGAATATCTCATTGCAGAAAGAAATAGAAAAAATTGCATTAGAATCAAACGAGTATCTTAAAGCTTATATTTTTTGCCAGACTATTACTGAAAAATCATTTGAAAATTAAATTTCATCAAGCAATGCTTCGTATAATGTCATCATTTCTTTGTTAGAACGGCGAAGGGCAGAAGCAATTCTTCTTGAGATGCGATACATTACATGATAGCCAAGGACAGGCTCTTTGTCACAAAGTTCTTTAAATCTAGAGCCATCTAATTTTAATACTTTACAGTTTTCGATAGCAATAACAGATGCTGATCTAGTATCTCTGTCTATTAATGCAACTTCACCAAAAAATACATTTTGTTCTGTAGTAAGGTTAACTACTGCAAATTGATCATTGCTTGGTGTATTTCTTCTGATTTGAACTGTTCCTTCATAAAGAATATAGAGAGTATCACCTGTATCACCTTCTTTTATAATCACATCACCAGAATTGTATGACTGAGGTTCCAGCAATTGACATACTTCTTTTAACAATCGTCTGTGTTCTTCATCTGAAGAATTAAAGTCTGAGAATATTTCAAGATGTACAAGCTTATCAATTATTTCCTGACTGTGTTCCATTTGTATTCTCCTTAATCTTCAACGGTTTTTGCCGAGCCATGAATAAAAATTGCTTTTGCATTTGGTGGAATTATGTAACTGTCATCAGGTGCAAAATAAGGTTCGTTACTTTTTAAAGTCTTTACTTTCTTGAGATTTGATACGATTTTTTCAATATCAGGATTTTTTTGTGCTTCTGCTAAAGCTTCCTTTCGTCGTTTATAAAAATTTCCGGTATTTTCTAGTAAACCGATAAGAATGTCTTTTTGTGAGGCCAGGGAATTTTTGAAATCCTGATATGGCTTACCAATAAATTTGTCAGGAATATTTTCAATTAAAATTCCGGAATCATTGTCATCAGAAATAAGTTCCCTTAAAATATGACTCATACCTTTCCCTGCAGAAGCCTTTACTAACAGATTTTGTTCGTAATCTGATGAAAGTATGATTTCATCGCAGTGAGCAAGAGTTAAATGTTTTTCAAACTTTGTATCAAGAATCTCTGCAACACAATAAATTTTTGGATTAAGATTTTTTATCGTTATTACAGCAAGTACTGTTCTTGAATCAATTTCAAGTGTAGAAAAGTTTTCAGACGTATCAGCAAGAATTACAGCTCTGTCTGCTGTAGAAAGCTGAGCTTTTAATAATGTTCCTTCATCGGTGAAATCCCCATGAAGAAAATTGATATTCTTAAAACGTTCATCTGATTTTATAACTTCTATTTCTGACAGTGGAGCATTATTTAAAAGAACCATTTTTTCAGCGGGAATTTCTGGATTAGCATATAGAATGCCTTCAAGGATTTTAGAAAAATTTTGTTTCCAGCCTAGAATTAAAAAGTGATTTTTCATGTTAGTCATTTTTAAAAGTCCTCTGTCTTTTTTTTGCTGTCGTTCAAAAAGAAAAGATGCGAATTTTCCTGATAATGCACCGAAAATTGCAACACCTGCAATCAAAAGAATCATGGCGGTAATTCTTCCAATAACAGATGTAGGGGCAATATCGCCATAGCCTACAGTTGTAATTGTAACAAGAGTATACCAGATTGCATCAAATATTGAATTTATTTCAGAGTTTGTTTTTTGCTCTGAAATAAATATGATGAACATCAATATAAATAGTGAAAGAAATAAAATTATTCCCCAAAGTATGTATGAAGAAGTAAAAAAGTCTTTAATTCTATCTTTGAAATTTCTTCTGTCTATCTGGCGTTGTGATTTATTCTTCATGGTCTAATATATTATATTATGGAAATTATATTTTGCACTAATAAAATTTAAAAATGTTCTGAGGCAAAAAAAAAGACTTGATATTTATATCAAGTCTTTAGCGCGAGTGACGGGGCTCGAACCCGTGATCTCCGGCGTGACAGGCCAGCGCGATAACCAGCTTCGCTACACCCGCGTGTTATGTTGTTAATATATATAATATTCAGAATTATGTCAATAACTTATATAAAAAAAATAAAAAAAAATTATAGTTTTTTATCAAACCATCTTTTATAATCATTTTATGAATTTATATAAGGAACCTTTATCCAGGTTTTTAATTTCCTATAATTTATGTTCTCAGCGTTCTGCAAAAAACTTTGTTAAAAATAATGAAGTGGTTGTAAATGGAAATTCCATAAAAGATGCATCTTTTTTAGTAGATACAGAAAATGATACTGTAATAGTTGGAGATAAAATACTTCCACAAGTGAAGCATAAATACATAATGTTGAATAAGCCAGAAGGAGTTGTATGTTCCACTGTATCTGATTCACATAAAACTGTTTATGATCTTTTAAAAGGGAATTTCAACGAAACAGAACTTTATAAGTTAAAATGTGTGGGTCGACTTGATAACAATACATCTGGTCTTTTGCTTTTGTCCACTAACGGAACCTTTGTAAATCAGCTTACTTCTCCAGAAAACGAAGTAGAGAAAACATATTTTGTTAAACTTCGTGATTCTATTACTGACAAAAAATCTTATGTATTAAAAGCAGAGAAGGGAATAGAAATTCCCCCTGAAAATAAATCACCAGCATTTATAAGTAAAAGCGCTTTTATAAAATGGCTTTCAGATGACTCACTTGAAATTACGGTTACAGAAGGAAAATTTCACGAGATAAGAAGAATATTTTCTGCATTGGGAAATTATGTAGTAAAATTAAAAAGATTGAAGATGGGAGATTTTATTCTTGATGAAACATTAAATGAAGGTGAATTTAAATTTTTATGATTTTTTTTTGAAGACGATTTAATAGATTAGTTACAGGAAAAATACGAAGAGCCAGTTAAAAAGCCTGTCTGAAAAATCCAGACAGGCTTATGTATTCAGTCTATAGGACTAAACTATGCTTTGTTAAGACGAGCTTCGAGATCGTCAAGGATAGCTGTGAGTTCTTTTGGAAGGTGTTTTCCAAATTTTGGATAGTGGTTTTCACGGATATCTTTAACTTCTTTCTTCCATCCTTCAACATCAACTTTGAGGATTTCTGGGAGAGTTTTCTTGTAGCAGTCAGCAAGACCTTCTGTATTAAGAGCACCATCAGCTGGCATAAGACCAATTGGAGTGTCTTTAGCATTGTCAACGCCATTACAGCGGTCAAAAATCCAAGCGAGAACACGTGAGTTATCACCGTATCCTGGCCACATGAATCCACCTGGGAGATCCTTGTTGTTATCATCCTTACGGAACCAGTTAACGTAGAAGATCTTAGGAAGCTTATCCTTATCAGGAGCAGCATTACCTACATCAATCCAGTGCTGGAAGTAGTCACCCATGTTATATCCACAGAATGGGAGAATAGCAAATGGGTCACGACGAATCTTTCCAACTTCTGCAGCGTTAATTGTAGAAGCAGCTGTGATTTCTGAACCTACGATAGATCCAAGGAATACACCGTGTTCCCATGAACGAGCCTGGTGTACCAGTGGAACTGTTGATGGACGGCGTCCACCAAAGAGGATAGCAGAAATAGGAACACCTTCTGGAGATTCCCAGTCAGATGCGATACATGGACACTGACCAGCTGGAGCTGTAAAGCGAGCGTTTGGATGTGCCATTTCTTCTCCCTTAGGAGCTTTGTCTTTTTCGAATGCTGGGCGAGTCTGACCTTTCCAGTCAACCAGATTACCTTTAGCTGGGTATCCGATTCCTTCCCACCAAACGTCTCCGTCTTCTGTAAGAGCACAGTTTGTGTAAATTGTGTTCTTTTCAGCTGATATGAGAGCGTTCTTGTTGCTTTCTGCAGATGTTCCTGGAGCAACTCCGAAGAATCCTGCTTCTGGGTTGATAGCATAGAGACGACCATCTTTTCCGAATTTCATCCAAGCGATATCGTCACCAACTGTTTCAACCTTCCATCCTGGGATAGTTGGAATCAACATAGCGAGGTTTGTTTTTCCACAAGCTGATGGGAAAGCACCTGTTACATATTTTACTTCGCCCTGTGGGTTTGTGAGCTTGAGAATGAGCATGTGTTCAGCAAGCCATCCTTCTTCACGAGCGATTACTGTTGCGATACGGAGAGCGAAACATTTCTTTCCGAGAAGAGCGTTTCCACCGTAACCCGATCCGTAAGACCAGATGAGTCTTTCTTCTGGGAAGTGTGAAATGTATTTGTTTTCAACGTCAGCACAAGGCCAGATACCGTTATCTTTTTCACCATTGTTAAGTGGTTTACCAACTGAGTGGAGACATGGAACGAATTCGTCATCAAGGTACTGCCATACTTTTTCGCCGGCACGTGTCATGATGTCCATGTTCAATACTACGTATTCAGAGTCTGTAAGTTCAACACCATATTTAGCGATAGGTGAACCAAGTGGACCCATACAGAATGGAATTACATACATTGTACGTCCGTGCATACAACCTTTGTAAAGACCTGTCATTGTAGCTTTGAGTTCTTTTGGATCGATCCAGTGGTTTGTAGGACCAGCATCTTCTTCTTTAACTGAAGAAATGAATGTACGTCCTTCTACACGAGCAACGTCACTTGGAAGTGAACGGAAAAGGAAGCTGTTAGCTTTCTTTGCAAGTGGTGTAGCAAGTCCTGCATCAACACATTTCTGCATCAAGCGGTCGTATTCAGCGGTTGAACCATCACAAACTACTACTGAGTCTGGTTCACACATCTTAACACATTCTTCAATCCATGCCTTGATTTTGGCATTTTTAATGTCATTAACTGTCATTGAAAACTCCTTAAGTTTTTATTTTTAACGGAATCTTCGATAAATCAATTTTTCCGAAAAAAATTCACAATTTGGTTATAAAGATACTAAATTTTTTATATGAATTCAATAGAAACTATTGATGGAAATTGACAGCTTTGCACCTTTTGTAATTTCGTCATTTGAGGCAGAAATCGTTCCACCTAAACTTTGAATAATTGCTTTTGCAATAGAAAGTCCAAGTCCAGATCCACCTGCGCTTCTTGTATGTGCATCATCTCCGCGATAAAAACGTTCAAATACATGAGGTATAATATCTGGGGCAAAGCCTGGGCCGTTGTCTGTAACATGAATGCTTATGCTTTGATTTGTATCAGAAGCTGATACTGTTAATTTTAAAGGCTTAGGACAGAATTTTAAGCTGTTGGATATACATACCATTAGAGATTGATGAAGCAATTCAAAGTCTGTAGTAATTTTTAAGTCAGGAGCGTAGTTGAAAATAATTTCGCTTGTTGGATCCAGTATTTCAATTTCTTCCTTTATTTTGCCAAACAATTCGGAGAGCAAAAACTCTTCTTTTGATGGAATTATTTTACCGCTTTCTATTCTAGTCATCTGGAGCAGGTTCTGAATGATTGCATCCATTGATTTCGTTTCCGAGATAATTGTATTTATTGATTTATCAAGTTGGACAGGATCGTTTTTTCCCCAGCGGCGTAAAAGATTTGCCTGACCTAAAATTACAGCTACAGGTGTCTTCAATTCGTGAGAAACATCACTTGTAAACTGGCGTTCTCTGTCAAAATCAATTTTTAATCGTGAGAATAAATCATTGAAAGTTTTTGCAAGTTCATCAAGTTCATCACCATTATTTTTTACCGGAAGAAATGTATCAAGACTGGAACTTGAAATATGTTTTGCGTCTTCTGTCATTTTTACAACTGGCTTCATGATATTGCGTGCAATAAAATATGTAATGAAATAACATATGATTAAAATTGGAATCAAAGAAATTAGAATGATTCGTGGCTGATCATGCTTCATCTGATACAAGGAGTCATTGTGAACATCAATCCATAATTGAATTACAACTGACGGGTCTGATTGAACCGGCCGTGACATATAAATGATTTTTATTTCTTGTCCTGGAGTAGTTCGTTTGGTGTAATATTTTGCTTTTTTTTCTGCAAAGGGTACAGGCGGAACTTCATCAGAATTAGTGTCGACTGTAATTATCTGGTCACCGTCAATTTTATATATAAGATAACCTAAATGTTTCGGAATTCTCTTGATTGTGAAGCGTTCTTCCGGTGTTTCTTTAATATGGGTGAGGTAATTTCGTTCGATGATTGAAATAGATCGGTCTAATTCAACTGTGCGCTGGTTATTCAGATCAACAAGCAGAATTCTTGAAAAAACAAGTACGAGAATAATTACAACTGCAGTCAGAATAAAAGTAAATCTGAAAGCTAAGATTGAAGAAATGGACAGCTTCTTTATCTTTTTTTTGTTCATGAAAATTCCTTTATTCTAGTTACTCGGTCTTGCTTAAAAGTTTATATCCTACGCCACGAATTGTTTTAATATATTCTTCTTTGATTGTATTATCAATTTTTGAACGAAGATAGCCGATGTAGACATCGATTGTATTTTCATCAATGAAGTGGCCTTTTCCCCAGATTACGTCGATTAAATCTTCTCTTGAGAAAACTTTGTCAGGATTTTCTACAAGCTTTTTAAGCATCATATATTCAGTTTTCGAAAGATTGATAGCCTGGCCTTTTAGTTTGACAATCATTTCGTCAGGGATAATTTCAATATCTCTAAGCTTTAATACTGCTGGGGAATTTTCGACTTTTGTCATTCGTCTTAATACTGCACGCATGCGTGCCAATAGTTCTTCGATTTCAAATGGCTTTGGAATGTAGTCATCTGCTCCGGCATCAAGTCCATTGACTCTGTCATATGTTTCGCCGCGGGCTGTTATCATAATTACAGGAACGGAAGATGTTTTTCTTATACGGCGAAGAACTTCCAGACCACTTAATTCCGGAAGCATTACATCAAGAAGAATCAAATCCGGATTGAAAGATTCAAACTGTTCAAGTGCCTGTCTTCCTGTTGCGGCAACAGAAGTTTCAAAGCCTTCATGCTGTAATTCAAGATTAATAAAATCACTGATTCCTGAATCATCTTCTACAATTAAGATACGCTGTGATTTTTCTGTTTGATTCATAATTAATAACTCCAGGTTATTTATTTGATAAGGAATGAAAGTAATCAAAATTCCCTTTGTATAAATAGTATAAACTAAAAATTAATGTTTTTGAAGAAAAGTTAATATAAGAGTCTTCTTATTTTGTTCTTAGTAACTTAAGGAAGATCTGGGTCTTATTTAGGTGTAATTTAATTAAGCAAGTTACAGAAACTTATGAAATTAAATACCTGCAAAATGCAGATTTTATGGGAGATTAATTATGAAAAAGAATTTCAAAAAAGCAATTGTGTTTATGACATGTGCATTGGTAGGTGGAGCTGCACTTTTTGCTTCTCCAACTGAAGTAAAGCATCACGGAAAAAGACCTCAGCCAGTTCCTCATGTACAGTTTCAGGGACATAAAAAGGATCGTCATCATACAGAAAGACCAGGCTATAGACCACAGAAACATCATAAGTCAGAACTTCAGGTAAGACAGCCGGAACATCACAAGTCAGAACCTCAGGTAAGACAGCCGGAACATCACAAGTCAGAACTTCAGGTAAGACAGCCGGAACATCACAAGTCAGAACCTAAGGTAAGACAGCCAGAACATCATAAATCAGAACCAAGAAATGGCTGTGCTGGTAAGGGACCTATAGCAATGAGAATAACAGCCCAGAATGACCGTTAATTACTGTTGGAGGAACAAATAATTATATGTTAGGTTGCCTTAGGAAACTAGGGCAGCTATTTTTTTTATGCTAATGAAATTGCCATTTTAGAAATAATAAAGTTTTTTACTATTATTATTGAAGTCCCGTTGATATATGTTTATAATGGAAGAATGACAGCATCAGAAGCATTGGATAAATTACTACCTGCATATTCAGGTTATTACACAATAAAAAAAGATAATGTAACCAGTCCTTTTAATGCGGAAGCAGAATTTACCTGTCATACAGAGAATTACGTGTTGGTCAAAGCTGCAAAAATTGCAGATATCGATTCTAACGAATTTGTGTATTTTTCAACCCAGCAGAGCCTGGATTCATTCCTGTTAAGTGAATTAAGCAATATTGCCTGGAAAGCAGGTCTTGAAAGAATAAAACCATATTACGGACATAGAAATTCCGATGTTACACTGATTGTAATTACAGAAAATGGTAGTGGGGATCTAAAAAAAGCTGCCCGTAAGCTTCATATGTCAAAAGATTACAAATTTGGAATTTATGGCTGGAGTAATTTTAAGCTTTGTATACTTGATTTAAGTGTACGGAAGGCTTTTTCAAATTATCATGGCTCAGATATAAAGAAGATATTGTATAAATTAGGTCTTTCGTCATGTAAATGACATTAGATATATTTAATTCTTATTTAAATTCCGTAATGGAGGAATAAAAATGACAGCATTATTGATTATCATTGCTGCTATCGTTTTGCTTTTCATTGGATACGTTTTCTACGGTTCATGGCTTGCAAAACAGTGGGGTATTGACCCTTCAAAAAATACTCCTGCAAAGGCAATGCCAGACGGTGTTGACTATGTAGAAGCAAAACCTGCTGTATTGATGGGACATCACTTTTCGTCAATCGCTGGTGCTGGTCCTATCAACGGTCCTATTCAGGCTGCTGTATTTGGATGGGTTCCTGTTTTCTTGTGGTGTGTAATCGGAGGTATTTTCTTCGGTGGTCTTCAGGACTTTGGTTCGTTGTTTGCTTCTATCCGTCATGATGGTAAATCAGTTGGTGAAATCATCAAAGATTCAATGGGTAAAACAGCAAAGAAGTTGTTCATTATCTTTGCTTTGCTTGTATTGATTCTTGTAATTGCTTCTTTTGTAAACGTAGTAGCATCTACATTCTTCTCTACTGCAGATGATATTGCAAAAGCCGGAATGTCATTCGGGTTTGTAAAGAATCCTACTGGAAATCAGACAACTGCTATGATTTCTGTTCTCTTTATCGTACTTGCCGTAGTATATGGTATTCTTACAAACAAATGTGGTCTTAAGACTCTTCCTGCAACAATCATTGGTATTGTAGGAATTGTAGGAATTGTTATTTTGGGTCTTAACTTCGGTATCGTAATGAACCGCACAGCATGGATTATCTTTGTTGCTGTGTATATTGCAGTTGCATCTTTGATTCCGGTATGGATTATGCTTCAGCCACGTGACTATCTTTCATCATTCCTTCTTTATGCAATGATGTTGATTGCTATCGTTGGTATCGTATGGTCTGCATTTACAGGAAATGCTCGTGGAGTTCAGTTCAATCTTCCTGCATTTACAGGTTGGAAACAGTCTATTGGTACTATGTTCCCTGCATTGTTCATTACAGTAGCTTGTGGTGCATGTTCAGGTTTCCACTCATTGATCGCTTCTGGTACAACTTCAAAACAGCTTGATAACGAAAAGAATGCTAAAGCAATCGGTTACGGTTCAATGTTGATTGAATCTGGTCTTGGTATTATTTCTTTAATCGCTATTGGTGTTGTTTCAAGTCAGTTCCTTGTAAACAATGATGGTGTATGGTCATTCAAAGGTTCTCCAGCTACTGCATTTGGTTCTGGTATCGCATTCCTCTTCGGTAACGACGGAACTGTTGTTAACAGCACAATTAAGGCACTTCTTACACTTGCAGTTTCTGTATTCGCACTTACATCTCTTGACTCAGCTACTCGTTTAAGCCGCTTTATGTTCTCTGAACTCTTCCTTAAAGATGGTGAAGCAACATGGAAAGATGCAAAAGGTATCCGCAAAGTTCTTGCAAATCCATTGTTCGGAACAGCTTTGATGGTTATCATCGGTTCTACACTTGGATTCCTCAAACTCTCTGCAATCTGGGGACTCTTTGGTGCTGCTAACCAGCTGCTTGCAGGTATTGCTCTTCTTGCTGTTGCTGCATGGCTCGGTGAAGTTGGAAAGAACAACAAAATGTTCTACATTCCAATGGGATTCATGCTTGCTGCTACATTGACAAGCCTTGTACTTACTGTAATTGGTAAAATTAAAGCAATGGTTGCAGGTGCAGAAAACGCATTCTTCTGGGGCAACTGGTTCCAGATGCTCTTTGCTGCTGCAATGGCTGTTCTTGCTGTTATCCTTGTTATTGAAGGTATCAAAACTTTCGCTAAACAGGCTAAAGCTAAAAAAGCTAACTAATAACTGATTAATCAGATATGAAGCCGTACTCAGAAATGGGTACGGTTTTTTTTATTGCTTAATGATTATATATGTATAGCTAGTGAAAAAGTGGATTAACAAGGCCAATTAATTAGTATATAATTGAATAAAGTGTCTGTTCGGGGCATTTTATTTATATGAACTAGGAGAACTTATGTATATTAAGTGGATTATACTTGGACTTGCTGTTTTAATGTATCTGTTTGTAATCATCTTTCAGGATAAAAAGGTATGGTTTACAACAGCTGCAGCGTTAATTACTATTGTGCTGGGCTTTGTCTTCATGAATCAGGTATTCAGTCCACATGAGAGTCCTTTCGCGTTGTTTGATTATATTTTTACCAGCCTTATCAACTGGAATGTTCTTATGATTTATGTGGGCAGTATGACCATTGCTGCACTTTTTATTTATTCAAAGGTTCCTGGGCGCATTGCAAATAATCTTGTTACAGTTTCGCCTAATACAGGTATTGCTGTAATTCTGATTTTAGCCATGACCGGCATTATTTCTATATTTGTAGAAAATGTTGCAACAGTTCTTGTTATGGCACCTATTGCACTGGCACTTTCAAAAAAGCTTAAGCTTAATCCAGTTCCTTTCTTGGTTGGCCTTGCTGTTATGTCGAATCTTGAAGGTACTGCAACTTTAATAGGTGATCCTCCAAGTATGATTTTTGCAAGCTATGCAGGTTATAACTTCAATGACTTTTTTGTCTATGCAGGTAAACCATCAATCTTCTTTATCATTCAGGTGGGACTTGTTGTAGGATGTCTTTTCTTCTATTTTATTTTTGGCCGTGTTAAAGAAAAAGCTGAAGTTGAAAAAGAACCTGTAATTTCGTATTTTCCGTTTATTCTTCTTCTTGTAATGATTTTTGGTCTGGCAGGAATTTCTTTTGTTCCTGAACAGTATAATCTTTCAGGTTATATTTCAGGACTCTATGTTTTGTCTTTGGGAATCGTAGGAATAATCTGGTACTGGGTGTCTCAAAAAAAGACAGGTAGAGAAGTCTGGCAGCTGGTTAAAGAACTTGACTGGGAAACAATTTTCTTCTTAATGGGAATTTTCGTAGTCGTAGGAGCTATTTCAGAAATCGGACTTCTTGAAGACCTTGCAATTTTCCTTGCAAAAATTACAGGTGGAAGTAAATTCCTCGGATTCATTCTTATTCTTTTTATGTCTATTGTTATTTCAGGCTTTGTTGATAATGTTCCATATATTATTGTCATGCTTCCTGTTGCAAAAATGCTGGCAGATAATATTACACAGATTGATAATGGTGTTACAGTTTCTCCTGAGCTTTTTATGTTTGCTCTTTTAATCGGTTCCTGTCTTGGTGGAAATCTTACACCTTTCGGTGCTTCTGCAAATGTGGTTGCTATGGGTATTCTTAAAAAAGAAGGGCATCCCATTAATTTTGGAGGCTTCCTTAAGATTGGTGCACCATTTACTATTCTGACAACTGCAGCAGCTGCTGTGTTCCTCTGGTTTATATGGGCGGCAAGCAGTAAAATATAATTCCCCAATAAAAAAGGTTTCCAACATCTGTTATAA
>SAMEA3663175__coassemble_39_pt1 | contig 49887 bp, 42 predicted proteins | sample SAMEA3663175__metabat2_low_PE_006 | metagenome-assembled genome bin SAMEA3663175 (sample SAMEA3663175) | pig gut metagenome | biome: pig gut; feature: pig-associated habitat; material: faeces | place: Denmark | collected 2012
ACATCAGCCGTTATGAATCGAAGTTATGTGTTGCAGATAAAACATTTGATTTGATAAATTCTAAATTGAATTTTTATAAGTAGTTTTTTGTAAAAAAATAAAGGGCATTAAAAGCTGTTGCCTTTAATGCCCAATACTTTGTTAAAAAAATCACATTAGGTTAAATCGTAAGTTTCACCGTATTTGGTAATTTGTACGTCTTTAAAACCGTTCTCCTTCAGATAATTTTCTAAGAATTCCTGGGCATCCTTTTCACCATGTACCAGGAATATTTTCTTTAATCTGCTAGTGTCAATTTCATTTAACCATTCTAATGTTTCTGTGTAATCGGCATGGGCACTGAATGCATTGATTTTTCTAACCCGAGCATTAACTTTGTACCAGTTGTCCATAATATGAACTTCTTTTTCACCTTCCAGAATTTTTCTTCCCAGAGTATTTTCAGCCATATAACCGACAATCAGTATTGTATTGTTTTCATCTGAAATATTATTTGCAAGGTGATGAAGAACACGTCCTGCTTCACACATTCCATCAGCACTGATAATTATCATTGGGCCATCTTTGTCATTAAGCAGTTTTGATTCTTCAACACTTGTAACAAATGTCAAGTCGCCAAAACCAAATGGATTTTTGTGATGCTTGAGGAATGCTTCAGTGACGGAAGCATCGTAACATTCAGGGTGTACTCTGAAAATACTTGTTGCATTCGAAGCCATTGGTGAATCAACATAAATTGGAATAGAAGGTATTTTTTTCTTATCAACTAAAAGGTGAAGGAAGTAAATCAATTCCTGTGTGCGTTCAATTGCAAATGAAGGAATAATAATCTTTCCATCTTTATCAACTGCATCACGTACAACGGAAACTAATTCTCGTAATGCAAGATCTGTTGATTCATGTTTTCTGTTACCATATGTACTTTCAACAACAATATAATCTGGAGCAGGAACATTAGTTGCCGGGTTGCGAACAATAGGTTTTTCTTTACGGCCTAAGTCACCTGTAAAAAGAATTCTAACATCGTCTTTTCCATGTTGCTTAACTGTTAGATTTGCAAAGGAAGAACCGAGGATATGGCCGGCATCAAAAAATTCCATCTGGATATCAGGACCTATATAAATTGGTCTGTTATACGAGACTGTAACAATCTGATTTGCTGCACGGACACAATCGTCTTCTGTATAAAGGGGAGTCCAGTTAAATTTTTCTCCTTTCTTCTTTGCCTGCTTACGAAGGTATTCTGCATCTCTTGCCTGAATCCTAGCACTATCCATCATTACAAGGCTTGCAAGGTCACGTGTTGCAGGAGTTGAATATATATTTCCGTTGAAGCCTTTCTTTACAAGTACTGGTAAAAGGCCACAATGATCAAAATGTCCGTGAGTAATAATTACTGATTCAAGTTTATCTGGTGGGTAATCAAAGTTTCTGTTTTTATCATCAGATTCTTTTCGTTTTCCCTGAAATGCACCACAGTCTATCATATAACTGCGACCATCGATTTCAAGAATATGTTTAGAGCCTGTTACTTCCTGAGCTGCACCAAGTGAATAAAGAGAAATAGCCATTAGAGTCCTCCGATAATTTATAGACTTTACTAATATAATTTTAACTCTATTATGGTTATTTATCAAATTTTAAGATTGTGATATTTTGTTTGTATGAATAAAAAAAGTACAAAGCTTAGAGGAAAGCCAAATAGAAGAACTCAGATTGCTATAAAATTGCGTCGAATATTATTTGGACAAACTGTTATTGTTGCTTTACTTCTTCTCATACAGTTTTCACTTTACTTTATATTTCTTCTCAGACTCCAGCAGTTTGCTTCACTTTACTTTAAAGTAAGTATTGTATTGTCTGTTTTATTTCTTATTTACCTTGTGAACCGTAAAGGCAAAAATGAATATAAGCTTGCCTGGCTTTTCCCAGTTTTTTGTTTTCCTGTTCTTGGAATTTCTCTCTACTTTTTGTTTAAGTATAATCAGGGAGGAATTTGGCTTAAGAAAAAAATTAGAAAGATAAAAACTTACTCTGATTCTTATATTCAGGAAAAAAATCGAGTTGATGAAATTCATAATAAGTATCCTAACATCAAAGATATTTCCCAATATTTATATTCTTACGGAAAATACCCTGCTTACGAAGGAACTAAAACAAAATATTTTTGTTGTGGCGAAGATTTTTTTTCTGATGTATTAAAGTCATTTGAAAAAGCTAAAAAATTTATTTTCATGGAATTTTTTATTATCGAACCAAGTCATATTCTTGATCGAATCTTAGAAGTACTTTCAAAAAAGATTGAAGAAGGTGTTGAAGTAAGAATTTTATTTGACAGCATTGGTTCTATCGTACTATCCAGTTCTCTTTTGAAACATTATTTTTCTGTTTACGGAATTAAATCAAAAGTATGGTTAAAGTTTTTACCAGTATTCAATATAGGTTATAATAACCGCGATCACAGAAAAATAATTGTTGTTGATAATAAAACGGCTTATACAGGTGGTGTGAATATTTCTGATGAGTATGCCAATATTGAATCGAAAAGATTTGATTATTGGAAGGATGCAGGAATAAAATTGTCTGGACCGGCAGTTCATTCGTTTACTTTAATGTTCCTGCAAATGTGGAATGTCCAGAATAGAAAAAATCAGTCTTACGATAATTTTGAAAAGTATATTTCAAAAAAGAATGTGGCAAAATTATCTTCAACAGAAAACCTGAATAATGAATGTGGACTTGTAATTCCATATGGCGATGATGCATATAACAACCAGGAAATTGCAGAAAATGTTTACTATTATTTGTTAAACAAAGCTCAGAAAAAAGTTTCGATTATGACACCTTATGTTATCATAGATAATACAATCCTTGATGCAATGATCTTTACGGCTCAGCGTGGTGTAGAAGTAGAATTGATTGTTCCAGAACATTATGATCATTTTATTACATTCTGTGTTGGAAGAACTTTTATTAAAACGCTTATCGAAAGCGGCGTTAAAGTTTATGCATATCAGAAAGGTTTTATACATTCGAAGGTTTTTGTTACTGATTCAATTTATGGAACTGTTGGTTCTGTAAATCTGGATTACAGAAGTTTTTATCACCATTTTGAATGTGGAACATTCCTGTATAATACAGATTCACTAATTGAAGCAGAAAAAGATTTTGAAAAAACAAAACTTGAATGTAAAGAAATCACATTGGATGAATATAAAAAAATTTCCTGGTATGTACGAATTATAGGATGGTTCTTTAGAATTTTCTCTCCATTAATGTAGAGATTGAAATGCATATAAAAGACTTATTTATCAACACCTAATCCAAAGAGAGCAAAATCTAATTTGCATGGATCATTTACAAAAATTGTTCGTGCAATTTTTGTAATTTCTTCACAGGTTTTTCTGGTTCCGCCTGCATTTGGTGGAATCAGTTTCAACTTCTTTGCTTCTTCAAGTACATGAACGTCTAGTGGGATTAATAAAGCATCTGGTGAATACCATGTCCAAAGCCCAATGTCTACAGGTGAACCCGGTCTTACCATCCATCTTAAAAACATACATAATCTCTTTTTTGCTGATGTTTTTGTTGAGGGAACAATGGAGCATGATGAAAAATAATCAGAAATAATATCTATTAAATTAATTTCGGAATTTCCATTATTTAATTCTTCGACATATTTTCCATGGAGGAATATTCCAAAAGATTTTTCAATTTGAATTATATCGCTTAGCTTTGAGAATAAGTAATAAAAATCCCTATATGAATAGAAACGATAAAATTTTTTATTGTTTGAAACTTTAAATTCATTTTCAAAGGCATGTGTTAAAAGCCAGTTGTATATTCCACCGCAGTTGTCAGCAAGTGACATGATATATTGGATCTTTGGAATAAATTGTTTTCTGCTTCCAAAAGAAAGGAGAGCAGCGATGAATGAACATAACTCGATATCTTGTGGTGTATTATAATAGTATAGAAACTGGCTTGGATCTTCTTTGAGAAAATCTTTTGTTTCGTATTTATCTGCCAGACGAATCAGTTTTTCTTTTTGAGATTTTGTGATGGTAGGCTTAAAGTTTTCAGATTTAGCAGCCATTATTTCTTTTCCAGAATAAAGAGATATTCAGAAACATGAATATTCCTTTTATTTAAATTACGGCTTCCACGAAATGTGTTGTAATGAATATCCTGTGTTTTAAGCGTACCATATTTTTTCAACATAGCCGTCATTTCATCGAATGAAATAAAACCCTCAGAGTTGTACGAAATAATAAAATATTTTGTATCAAGATTTTTAATGATTTCTTCCATTGATGAAAGTGCCAGTGTTCTTTTGTTAAATTGTGAATGATTCCAGTCTGAAACAATTCCAGATACTGGACTGACTGGTGCGGTAATTTTATTTTTAAGAATCAAGTTAAGCATAAAATAATTTGATCCGTAAGGATGCTGATTGTATGGTGGATCTAGATATGCAACATCGATATTTTTTAATTTCTTTGAAAGATCTACAGCATTTTTCTGGTAAAGTTCAACTTTAGAGTTAAAGTTTGAAAATACTGGTTCTGGAAGTTCTATGGTTTTTAAAATTCGCGAAAGTGCGTTACGTCCAGCGCCACCGAAAGTTCCTATTTTAGTATCTTTGTCTTTGTAAAAACCTTTGAAGACACCGCTTGTATTTGTATGAATAGAAGCTTCAGTAATCAATGGGGCGAGAAAATATTGCTGAAAATCTGGATCAACATGGCGATCGATGAGAGCTCGATAAGTGTCGATTAAGAGAGCATTTTCATGTGTGTAAAAAACTCTGTCAGATTTTTGAATATTATTTTCATCTTTAGGTGAATAATGTTCTGTTATGATTCCTGAGATTTTTTTCTTAGCTGCGGATGAAAGAATTATTTCGCGGAGGGAATGATATTTTTCGTAATCAAAATCTTTTTTGTTTGTAAGGTAGCAGGAATTGATTATATATGAATAATTTTCCAGGTCATTACATATAATTTTTGATGAATGCTGTTTCAGCATACGGGCAACGATTCCCGAACCTGAAAACAGATCAGCGCAGACTAGATGTTTTTTTCCTATTTTTTCTTTAATTGCAGAAATATGATTTTCAATTTCAGATATAAGAGAGCGCTTATTTCCGATGTATGTGATAATCTGAGATGTTAAATAATCACTGTTTTCCTGCACTTTCAAATTCCAATTCTTAACTAAATTAACAATACAGAAATTCTATCATAATTTATAAAATTTGAATACTGTTTTATAAAAAGTTTGGATGCTTCAGAAAATAAGAAGCAGAGATTAATTTATATTGATTTAGATAAAGGCTACTATTTTTAATCGAACATTGATTCAACTTCTTTTTCGTATTTCTTAACAATCTTGGCACGAATCATTTCGCCTTTTGCAGAAAGCTCTTCACCAGTTTTGAATGGATCTGAAAGAAGAACAAATTTGTTAATTCGTTCGCAGCTTCTAAAGCCAGTTGAAACGCTTACAAGAGAGTGAATGATTTTAGAATAGAATGCATTGATTTCTTCTTTCTGAAGTAATTCAGCATAAGAAGAATATTCAATCTTATTCTGTTTTGCATAATCTTCAATTTTATCTTTTGTTGCAACAATAAGACATCCAAGATAATTTTTATCCTGTCCCATTACAATTGAACTATCAATATAATCACTTGCATTAATTGCTCTTTCGATTACTGCAGGTTCGATATTTTCACCGCCAAGAAGAACGATAGTATCTTTTGCACGACCTGTAAGTTTAAGTTCACCATCAAAAGTTAAAAGACCAAGGTCGCCGGTATTGAGCCAACCTTCGCTGTCAATAATCTTTTCTGTAAGATCAGTGCGCTTGTAATAGCCTTTCATGATCTGTTCACCGCGGGCAAGAACAAGTCCCTTCTGTCCTGGAGCAAGTGGAGCAGAATCTGCAATTATTCCATTTTCTTCGCGAACAATTTTTACTTCGCATGAAGGCATGATAGCTCCAACACAACCTGGGCGTGGATTCTTGTAATGACGAACTGAAAGTACAGGAGCAGTTTCTGTAAGTCCATAGGCTTCAAGAAGATTAAAACCAACTGATCTGAAGAAGTCGTTTACTTCTCTTTGCAATGCACCACCACCAGAAACAGCAATCTTGATTCTTCCACCAAGACCTTTGCGAACGCGATTAAAGAAACAGATGTCACCAAGAGCATGTATTGGCCACAAGAAAAGGAATGGGAAAATTCCTATTAAGAAATCAGCAAAACGATTTCTCTTCTTGTCCTGAACAATCCAACCACGGATCATGTCTCTGAAATGAGCATAAGCGATTCCCGGTTTGATGAATGTGTTGTAGCAGAAAAGATCAAAGCCTTTGTGTTTATGAACGGTTCTGTCGATGTTCTTTGCAATTGCATCCCAGAGACGAGGAACTGCGCACAACCAGTGTGGTTTGATTTTTTCCATATCAGTGATCATTACCTGGGCAACTGGTTTTGAATAAGCAATGTTAGTTTTTAATGCAGGGACAAGATACTGGAATGCGCGTTCATAGCTGTGCCATACAGGAAGAACCGAAAGCCATGTTTCACCACGCTTGCAAGGAAAAAAGTTATGGAAAACTTCAAGCTGTGCAATGTAGTTTCTGTGGCTAAGCATTACGCCCTTTGGAGTTCCTGTAGTGCCGGATGTGAAAATGATTGTTGCAATGTCATCAGTTTCTGTCTTGTCCATTTCGGCTTCGATCTGGGCACGGAATTTTTCTTTGTCTGCTTCGAAGATTTCTTTTCCTTCCTTTAAGAGATCTTTGTAAAGAATGACTTTGATTTTTTTATTGTTGATGATTTCGTCTTCAGATTTTGAAGGCTTTTTATAGATGATGGCTGTCTTAAGGTTAGGACATTCATCTGTGTTTTCGAGAACTTTTTCAAGTTGATGTGGAGTTTCAAAAAAGGAAATTTCAACGTCAGCAAAGTTTAAGATAAAACGAATTTCAGTTCCCATGGAATCACATCCGCGAGGAACATCAGTTGCACCTAATGAAAGAATGGCGTAGTCAGTAACAGCCCATTCACGACGATTGTCAGAAATGAGACCAACATTCTGGCCGCGTTTAATTCCCATCTTCTGCAAAGCAAGGGCAAGAGAAATTACTTCATCGTAAACTTGTCCGTATGTGTAAGGAATGAAGTCGCCGTCGCGTTCCATTTTGGAATATTGAAAAACATCATCGGGAATTTCGTGAGCACGTTCTTTGAAAAGCAAAGCCAGATTTTTAGGAAAGGCTCTGTTGAATGTGAAATTAGCCATGGGACGACTCTCCTGAGAATTGTAATAATAGGTGTTATTATGACATTATCACAAAAAATGTCAAAAAGCAAGTAGAAAAGGCAGATGAAAGAAGAATTCGGAAATACAAAAAATATGGAGGAATTTCGAAATTCCTTCATCTCATCTATTTATACAGTTTGTTGAAGTCTTCTTCACGGTGGCACATTTTCAGCGCTTCCTTTACCAATGGCATATTCTCACGACGGTTGAACTGTAGCAGCGCCCGCTGAAGACGGCGTTCATGACCGCCACGGGCAACGTAAACCTGTTCAAAGGCGCCGTTATCTTCTTTCTTCCATGGGTTGAGGCCGGTCCAGTACATGCAGGTTGCAAGGCTTCCTGGAGTTGGATAAAAGTCCTGTACCTGGTCTGGAACAAAACCAGTTTTCTTGAGATAAAGTGCAACGTCAACTGCGGCACTGAGATCGGCGCCTGGATGACCTGCAATATAATATGGAACAAGATACTGTTTCATTCCAAGCTCCTTGTTGATGCGCTGGTATTCTTCGGCGAACTGTTCGTAAACCTTGTGTGTTGACTTTCTCATAAGGCGAAGAACGTTGTCGTTTACATGTTCAGGTGCAACTTTGAGCTGACCAGAAATGTGATGCTTAACAAGGTCGTAGAAAAAAGTTTTGTCTTTATCCATCATCAGGTAGTCAAAGCGGATTCCTGATCTGATGAAAACTTTTTTGACATTTGGAATTGCACGGAGCTTGCCAAGTAATTCAACATAATCAGAGTGATGGACTTTAATATTCGGGCATGGATTAACGCCAAGACAGTCACGGTTTTTGCATGCACCGGCTTTCTGCTGTTTTTCGCAGGCATCGTTTCTAAAGTTTGCAGTCGGACCTCCGATGTCGTGAATATATCCTTTAAAGTCCGGATCTTTTGTAAGTGCGACAGCTTCTTTGATGATGTTATGGTGGCTGCGGGACTGAATGCGCCGTCCCTGATGGAATGTGATTGCACAGAAACTGCAGGCACCAAAACAACCGCGGCAGCTTGTTAAACTGAACTTAACTTCAGACAATGCTGGGATTCCGTTTTTGCCGTTAGGTGCCTGCTTGTCGTACATTGGATGCCACCTGCGTGTAAATGGAAGTTCGTAAATCTTGTCCATCTCTTCTGTAGAAAGTGGAAGGGCAGGCGGATTTTGAACAACGTAACGGGAGTCAGTTTTTTCTATTAATGTGGATGCATTGATGGCATCTGTGTTCTGTTCCTGGATGAGATAGCTTTCTGCGTACTTCTGTTTTGCGTCAATGCTGTCGGCTTTTACTTCATCGTATGAGGGAATTAAAACAGGCGCCTTGCCGTTAATCATTTCATTTTCAGGCTTTGAAAAAAGTTCATCGATGTCGATCTGCTTTCCGGTGTACCAGCAGGTTCCGCGGACGTTACGGATTTCGCGGGCGGTTTTGCCGGAAGCGAGCTGGGAGGCGATTTCAAGAGTTGAAGTTTCGCCCATGCCGTATACTAAAAGATCTGCCTTGCTGTCGAGAAGGATGGAGCGTTTGACGGTGTTGGACCAGTAATCGTAGTGTGCACTGCGGCGGAGGCTTGCTTCGATTCCACCGATGATGACGTTGACACCTTTGAAGGCTTGGCGGATAGCGCCAACATAAGCTATCAAGGCGCGGTCAGGACGATGACCTTTCTCGCCTCCGTGAGCGTATGCATCTTCAGAACGGGGTTTGTTGTTGGCGGTGTAATTGCTTACCATTGAATCCATGGCGCCGGCAGAAACTAAAAATGCAAGGCGAGGCTTTCCATAGATTTTGAAAGCCTCAGGATTTTTCCAGTCAGGCTGCGGAAGAATTGCGACAGTGTAACCGTTGGCTTCAAGGAGCCGGCCTAAAAGGGCAGAAGCGAAACTTGGGTGGTCTACATAACCATCACCTGATACAAATACAAAGTCTACTTCTGAAAGGCCGGAGTTTTTAAAATCAGATTCGTTGGCAATTAAAAATTCACGCATTGAAACCATTATACACTACGAAGGATTTTTAATGAATAATGGATTATAAAAGATTTGAATGAATTTTAAATTCTTAGAATTCATCTGAAGGTTTAATTTGATTATTACTGTGAGCTTTAGCGTAGTACAAAGCTTTGTCAGTGCAATCAAGCCAGAAAATAGGATCACCTTTTTTCTTTAATGCGGCAATTCCAGCGCTGAGAGTCAAAACTTCATCACCGTGTATATGTCCGTATTTGTCGTTGATTTTTGTAAACTCGCAATTTAGAAAAACATAATTAAATATAATTCCTGCAGTATAGAATTAAAAAATTAAATCTGATAAATTTGAAACATCGTTTTACTTATTTTTTTACTTCTGAGAGTTGATCGTATTTATTACATATTGAAGGAAATTTTATCAAATGGAAAAATCTAAAGTTTATTTTACAGACTTTCGTGTAACAAAAGATGGTGGTCTTACTGACAAATTAAAAATGCTTATGAAAAAAGCTGGAATTGGGGAAATTGATTTTGAAGGGAAATTTACCGCAATTAAAATGCATTTTGGTGAAGACGGAAATCTTTCATTCCTTCGCCCTGATTACGCACGTGCAGTTGCAGAGGTTGTAAAGGAATTTGGCGGTAAACCATATTTGACTGACTGTAACACACTTTATCCTGGTTGTAGAAAAAATGCCCTTGAACATATGTCTGTTGCTGCAAAGCATGGATTCAATGAACTTACAACAGGCTGTCAGATTATTATCGGTGACGGCTTAAAGGGAACTGACGACATTGAAGTTCCTGTTAAAAATGGTGAAGTTTGTAAAACTGCTATGATTGGCCGCGGTATAATGGACTGTGATATTTTTATCAGCCTTGCTCACTTTAAAGGTCACGAAGCTACAGGCTTTGGCGGTGCTATCAAGAATGTAGGTATGGGATGCGGAAGCCGTGCAGGTAAAATGATTCAGCATAACAGCGGAAAGCCTTTGGTAAATGCAGATAACTGTCGTGGCTGTAAGCTCTGTGCAAAAGAATGTGGAAGTGACGCAATCATTTACGAAAATAAAAAAGCCCGCATTGATCAGGATCTCTGTAAAGGCTGCGGACGCTGCATTGGTGCATGTAACTTTGATGCAATCTATAATCCAAACGAAGGCGCTATGGAAGACCTTGGAAAGAAGATGGCAGAATATACACAGGCAGTTGTTCAGGACAAGCCAAGCTTCTATATCAACATGGTACTTGATGTAAGCCCATGGTGTGACTGTCACGCATTCAATGATGCGCCAATCATTCCAAACGTAGGAATGGCAGTAAGCATTGATCCGGTTGCTCTCGATCAGGCTTGTTCAGATCTCTGTAACAAAATGCATCCTGTTACAAACTCACGCATTGGCGATAACCTTGCTCAGGGCTTGATAACATCCGGCAGCATCTGGAAAGATTCAACACCTGCAAGTGTATGGGACAGCCAGCTTATTCACGGAGAAAAGATTGGTCTTGGAAGCCGCGAATATGAATTGGTGATTGTAAAATAGCCGAGGTGCAGGTAATTTCAGGCGTGGTGGGACTGCGATGAATGGTGGTGCTGCCAGGCGTGGATGTACCAAAAGGCGTGTGGGTACCAAAAGGCGTGGATGTACCTGCAGGGGGCGGGACGCGAGGTTGTACCTTGAAATTTACGCAGAAATTGCGATTTTGTCGTGATTTCTGCGTATTTTTTTTGCTTTGAGATTTTTTTGTTGTCGTTTTAGCGCGGATTTTGTATTTTTAGTATACATTTCATTTATTTCTGCGAAAAATTTGTTGGTTTTTCTTATTTTTTCCTTTCTTTTCTATATTTTTGGTTTGTGATTACGCAGAAAACCATGAAAAATCTTAATTTAATTAGTAAATTTGCCGGTACAAGTAAAATCCGCGCGTTGCAGGTAGTACCTGCACTGCTAGTGAAGCCACCTGTGCAGGTAATACCGCCACTGCTAGTAAAGCCACCAGTGCAGGTAATACCGCCACTGCTAGTACTACCAACAGCGTCGCCCTGCAAATACCTGCAGATTTACAAAGGACATGTATGCGTAAAATCGAGGACCTTGAACCGTTTTCTATAGAGCAGTTGCTGGACGACCGATGTCAAAAGCTCAAAGCCCTTTTGAAAGCGAAACAGTTGAAGGTTAAGCGAAGTATTGAAGGCAGATTGCGAATTGCAAGAAGTCATGGCACTTATCAATATTGTGTTGTAACTGACAAGACGGACAAGAACGGGAAGTACATTCCTAAAAGTGAAACCGTGCTTCCAAAAATGCTGGCACAAAAAGAGTATGAGCAAAAATTAATTCCTTCACTTAAAAATGAAATAAAATTATTAACGACATTCCTTGCTAAGTGGAATGATAATTCACTGAATGAAGTTTATGAAAAAATGAACGAGGCAAAAAAAGGATTTGTTGAGCCTGTGATTTTAAGTGACGAGGAATTTGTTCGTCAATGGAATTCTGTAGAGTACAAAAAGCGGGCTGAAAAGGATGATTGTAAAATGGTTACGGGGCGTGGGGAACTTGTGCGTTCTAAGTCGGAGGTGATAATTGCTGATACACTTGCCCGTTATAAAATTCCTTATAGGTATGAGATGCCGTTGGTGGTTAAGACTAATGGATTGGAGAGGAGGGAATTTCGGCCTGATTTTTGTTGTCTTCGTGTTCGGGATCGAAAAGAATTTTTGTGGGAACATTTTGGAATGATGAGTGATAGTGAGTATGCATCTTCGGCTGTAAAAAAAATTCAGGTTTATCAGCATAATGGAATTTTTATTGGAGACAGACTTCTTGTGAGTTTTGAGAATTATAATAATCCTTTGACGGTAAAGACAGTTGAGGGTATAATTAAAAAGTGGCTTTTATGAGTCGTTGTTTTGAAGAGAGGAAAAATTATGAAAAAGTTTTTATGTTTGATTGCATTCGCATTTGTTTCGATTGCAGGAATTTTTGCTGCACCATCTGAATCACTTATTGCCGCTGCAAAAAGAGGTGATTACAACACTTTTGAGCAGCTTGTAAAAAAAGGTGCATCTTTGAACGAAGTGTCTTCATCTGGTCTAACATTACAATGTGCGCTGGCTTATTTTTCAGATGAGGATTTTGAAAAAGCCTGCAAGCTGTTAAATAAAAAAAAATTTGATTTTAACAAGCCGACTAATGAAGGTATAACTCTTGCTTATCTTCTGGCATATTCATACAGTTATGAAAAGTTGAAAACATTTCTCACATATAAACCAGTGTTAGATTTAAAAACAGACGAGAACGACGTGACTCCAATTTCTGCAACTCAATTTGGAACATTTAAATTTTATTCTGGCCAGAAAGTTGATATGGCAAATTTCGATAAAGCAGAATCAGTACGGGAACTTCTTATTGAAAATGGTTCTCCAGAATTTGAGGTTTTGCCATTATCGATTTATTACTTTGGTAATTTTCAATACTGTTTTATTTCTGTAGTTAAGGGAATGTTTCCTTTTTTACCTCATTCGTATTTTAACACCGAAGATATGTTTGAATTTAGTGAGGTTAACGGACAACAATGGGCTGCTGTATCTAAGGAAAAATTAAAATGGATAATGAACGATTGTGGATTAGATGGAACAATCAGAGAGTACACTGATCCTGAATCTATTTGTGATGAAATTAAAAATGTAATTGAAAGTGATCACGGTTATATTGTTATTGCTCAGACAGGAAACAATCCACTTTGTCCATTTCAATGGGTCACTGTAGAAAATGCTGAAGGTTTTGATCCAGAATCAAAGCTGAAAGTATTTTGTCCAGACAGCCATTATGAATTTATGGAATATCAGATTAAAGATATTTCAATGCTCGTTACAATCCAGATTGATTAAAATATAGCCATTCCCGGGTTAAGAGTTAGGATAGAACGATGTAATTCAGGAAAACCGTCCTGTAGAAAAGGTAAGCTGTTATATGGCAAGTGTGCCGTGTCTTTTCGTGGCAGCAGCTCCCTGTCTGCAAGGAAATTATTATCAACCTCCGCAAGCAACAACTGCAATGATTCTGTCAAAAGTCATAAGCAACTATCCCTCAAGAATTGTAAAACCTAAAAAAATTCTATATATTTATAGTAGAAATTGTACATTTTGAAATGCGTTAGGGATTGTAGGGGCGCGAAGCGGCCACCGCAGGAGCGAGCGAAGGCGAGCGACGAGGAGGCTGGAGCGACAGCGGAACCCCGAAAAGCCCGACCCTGCGAAGCGGGGGAACGCCCAAGGAGAATATAAATGGCAGACACTATGCATGCTTTGGAAAAAAATCCAAATTGGAAAGGTCGACGCGGCCCTGTTGTTCTTGTAATTATGGACGGTGTTGGTTACGGTAAATATGAAGAAGGGGATGCTGTAAAGGCTTCGAAAATGAAGTATTTGGACTGGTTTACAGCAAACTGTCCGCACACAAAATTGAAGGCTCACGGAACTGCTGTTGGTCTTCCAAGTGACGATGATATGGGTAACTCTGAAGTTGGTCACAATGCTATTGGTTGTGGTCGTGTTTTTGCTCAGGGAGCAAAACTTGTTGGTGAATCTATTTCTTCTGGTTCTATGTTTCAGGGTGCAACATGGAAAAAGCTTGTAAAGAATGTTCAGGATAAAAACTCTACATTCCACTTGATGGGGTTGGTTTCTGACGGTAACGTTCACTCTCACATTGATCACCTTAAAGCAATGATTGCTCAGGCTCACAAAGAAGGTGTAAAAACTTTGCGCGTTCATGCTTTGCTTGATGGTCGTGATGTTCCTCCAACTTCTGCTTTGGAATATTTTGAACCACTTGAAAAATATCTTGCTGAATTTACTGATGTTGATTACCAGATTGCTTCTGGTGGTGGACGTATGTACATCACTATGGACCGCTACGGTGCTGACTGGAGTATGGTTGAAAGAGGATGGCATGCTCACGTTTTGGCTGATGGCCGTCAGTTTGCTTCGGCTACTGAAGCTATCAATACTTATCGTTCTGAAAATGCTGGACTTCTCGACCAGGATATGCACGAATTCGTTGTTGCTAAAGACGGAAAACCTGTAGGTCCAATCGTTGACGGCGACTCTGTAATCTTCTTCAACTTCCGTGGTGACCGTTCTCTTGAAATTACTGCTGCCTTTGAAGAAGACAACTTCCCTCACTTTGACCGCGTACGCCGCCCGGCTGTTGAATATGCTGGTATGATGGAATACGATGGCGATAACCACAAGCCGGCTCAGTTCCTTGTAAACCCACCTTCAATTGACCGCACAATGGGTGAATACCTTACAAAGTCTGGTGTTCATCTTATGGCAATTTCTGAAACACAGAAATATGGTCACGTAACATACTTCTTCAACGGAAACCGCCCAGGTGAATTCGACAAAAACCTTGAAACTTATGTTGAAATTCCTAGTGATGTTGTTCCTTTCGAACAGCGTCCATGGATGAAATGTGCTGAAATCACTGACAAAGTTATTGAAGCTATTGAATCTGGAAAATATGATCACATCCGTTTGAACTATCCTAACGGGGACATGGTTGGACACACTGGTGTATTCAACGCTGTTTGCTGTTCTATGGAAGGTATGGATTTACAGCTTGGTCGTCTTAAGGCTGCAATCGAAAAAGCAGGTGGTATTTTGTGTCTGACAGCTGACCACGGAAACAGTGATGATATGTACGAACACAAAAAAGACGGTTCTGTTGCAATGGGGGCTGACGGTGAACCAAAGCCAAAAACATCCCACTCATTGAATCCTGTTCCTGGAATTATCTATGACCCAGAATATAAAGGGGAATATGAATTGACTTTGAACGAAGGTCTTGGTATTTCAAGTTGGCCTGCAACTCTTATGAATCTTATGGGATATAAAGAACCATCTGATTACGATAAGAGTATGATTAACTGGAAGTAATTGCAGCGAGTTTTGGCTTGTCCAAAACTCGGTAAGCACGCTTGCGTGCGACTTGATGGGATTTGTTCCACCTAGTGACTATGACAAATCAATGCTCAACCTGACAAAGTAAACTTTGCAGGTTAGCATTATCATATCTGGACAGCTTGCGCTGCCAGATAAATTAGTTTCGTGCCGACGTGACCCGCGGCACAAACCATTGTGAAATACGCCTGTTTTCATTTGGGGGAACGGGCTTTTTTTGCGATTCCTTTATTGGTTTTTGCGAAATGCGCTCGTTCTCGTTTGGAGAGCGGGCGTTTTTTTTACTCAGTCCAGTCTTCGATTCGTAAATCTTCTATGCGGGAAAATTCTTTTGTGTTGTGAGTAATTAAAGTTCCGTTGTTTGCAAGAACTGTCGCAGCTATTAGTAAATCGTTGGGGCCAACTGGAGTTCCTTTTTCTGTAAGGGACTGGCGGATAAGTCCATAAAAATATGAGGCATCGCTGTCAAACTCTCTTATATCAAAAGGTTCCAGAAACTGCATGTATGGAATAATAATTTTTTCATAGTTGCCGGAATTTCTTGCGCCAAATTCCAGTTCAGCTTTTACAACAGAAGGAATTACAATAGACTGGGCTGGAACTTTTTTGAGATGTTCTATGATTTTTGGATATTTTCCTTTTATGATGTAGGAAATGATGTTTGTATCCAGAAAATATTTCATAAAGACTCCCGTTTGGAATCTAAATTAAAATCCAGTTCCTCTGGTTCATCTATCTGTAAATCTGGAACTGCTCCAAATAAATCGAAAAAGCCAGCAGGATAAGTTGAACTCATATCTTGTATCTTGGCTGAAACAATTTTTGAATCAAGAGAGCAGGGAAATCGATTTTCTTTTACTGCCTGATGAAGAAACATATTAATTGCAGAAGAAAGACTCATTCCTAAAGAGTTAAAAAGTGCTTCTGCCTTGTTCTTAATTTCTGGAGTTGTGCGAAAAGCAACGCTCATTGTTTTATTATTCATAAGGCCTCCTGGTTGTTTACATTGTAATATAAGTGTTTGCAATTGTAAACATTATACAATCTTCAGTTCATCTTCATTTACGATGCACTGTAAAAACAAAACTTCCACTCCGGAAGCCTTTGCTTCTTCAAGAGCCTTCCCAAATTCTGGATGGGTTTCTATGTTTGGTAAAACTGTTTTTACTCCGGGAACTTGAATTACAAAAGCCAGATAGCACTTAAATCCATGCTCCACTGCGGCTGCAAGTTCTTTAAGATGTTTTACGCCTCGTTCTGTTGGGGCATCTGGAAAATAACCGATGCCATTTTTTTCTAAGGTGCAGCCTTTTACTTCCATGAGAAATTTTTGCTTTTGGTGTGCTCCTGATTTTTCTGAGGCGGTGGTCTTTTTTTCCATATAAAAATCTACTCGGGAATTTCCGTATGTGAATTCTGGTTTTATAAAATCATAGTCTTGAAGGGCCAGCCATTCTGCAACAACTTTGTTTGGTGCCTGACTATCCATATTTATAAGAAGGAAATTGTGGTTTTTATAAAGCGGGTGATTGTTTTCAAGAATTTTGTAAACCGCAATCAAGTCAAATTTTGTCTTTCGGTTTTCGAAGCCTTGCCGGTTACGAAAATCTTCAAGAATTACTGTGCATCCAGGAATCAATAGTTCTTTACAGCGACCTGTATTTTTTACATGGACAGTTTCCAGCTTTCCTTCGATTTCTACATGGGCAATAAAACGGTTTGGTCGGTCTTTAAAAATTCCCTTAACGATTTTTTCGTAACGCATAGTGGTATTTTACAGGAAAAAAAGGGGAATGTCCGCCTCTTTCTTCAATTTAAGCGAAGTGTTTATTTTATGTGTGATAGTTTTTTGTTTTTGCCTATTTGAGGTTTCTATTTCCCCTTGATGTCATCAATTAATGTCTGAATATGAGCAATTTGAGTCTCACTCAATCCTGTAGTATTTAAAGTGTGATTTTCTGAAAGTCCCAGAAGAAAGTCTGTAGTTACTCCAAAATATCCAGCAATTTTAATCAGCATATCTATAGAAGGCATGATGTTTTCATTTTCCCAGTTAGAAACACTTTGCTTTGTTACGCCTAAACATTTTGCAAGTTCAACCTGATTTATTCCTTTTGCTGTTCTTAAATTCTTAATCTGTTCGCTAAGCATATCTTTCCTCTGTCAATTTATGCTTTACGATGATATAAAAATTTCTTGACAGGTAAAAAATACTAAAGTACAATAATATTTGACTTAGGAAAAAGATATTTTTACCTTGGTCTGTAATCGTTGATTACAAATCAAACATTTTTTTATGAGAAGAAAAAAAATGGATAACGCTGAAATTGAAAAACTTGAAGAATTTGAGGAAAATCGCAAACATGAAATTCCACCATGCGATTTAGAAAGTGGTAACTATTCAGTAATAAAATTAAACAATAAGGATACAGAAAACTTAAAAGATCTTTTAGGTTACATACTAAAACAGTTGAAGTAATATTACTTCAACCAAACAAATCTGAGTGAGTCCTAGTTCGGTACAAATAAAGCTGTAACTGTGATTCAACAATTTTATAGACAAGCAAAAAATTCGGATAAATATGACATTCACGATAACCGAAATAATCGCCAGATAATGGGTGATTTCGTTTTCAGGCGGAATTAGATGATGATTTTGAAAAGTTCAATTACTTTAAAAAGATCTTCAACATCACAGTGGCGTTTTACGGCGAGTCAAGGAGAAATAATATATGAAAATTAAATATTTTATGAATATTTTAATGGTAGCAGTTACTACATTCTTTGTAAGTTGTGCAAATCCATCTACAATAATTCCAGAAACTCCAGTAACACCTGTTACACCGGAGCCACCAAAACCAATTCAGCATTTTGATGAAAAAGTTCTTTGGGAAGGAGATGATTATTATATGGATATTCAGGCTGATATGTTTGAAAATACTGGTGATGTTCCTAGAGAAATTATTGTAACTTTCCAGGAATCAGAATCTCGTAAACAGGTAGGTCTGTTAAGATCCGTTGATAATTCTATTCAATACGTTAATGGAACATGGCTTAATGCAAATCAGGTTATTGATCCAGAATCTAATTGTATTATATATATAGCTACTGGTTCAGATGAATGGACTATTTCATATTTACCAACACAGGATGAATGGAATACCATGAAAACAAAAGGACTTACAGCAGCTATTAATGGTGGGTCTCATTTTAAAAAAATAGTCATTAAAGAAATCTAATTGAAGTTTTGAGGTCCAAAGTCCTCAAAAAATTCAGATGGGCCTCTACTATATGTAGGGGTTAATGAACAAAACTTCATTCTTTTCACATGATGTGAAATAGTATATGCAATGGAAGGCAAAGGAGATACTGGATTATCCAATAAGTCATTGGTACGAACATCATGGAGAAAAAGATTTTCCAACAGATGAAAAAAATCTTACAGAAAGTTACAAAAAAACATTAAATGAATATCAGTTTGTAAATTGTTAAAAGGTTTTGTTTTGATTAATCAAAAATTGATATTCAGTTAATCATTTCCAAAAATTGTTCAGGTGTAACAGCCTGGACAGTTGAGTATCTGAAATCTTTTATGTTCCGCGTAATAATATAATTTAATCTTAAATTTTGTGCACTTTGAATCTGAAGACAATCTTCCAGATCATCGTAAAAATCATAATCAATAAAAGCTTTTACGCTATTATAATTTTCTTCAATAATTTCTGAACGATTCAGTAAAAACTGGATAAGCTTTTTCTTTTCTTCAAGAGGAAATTTATTTCCGACCAGATAGTAAATGTCACACAGTGAGTGAATGGTAATAAATGATTTTATATTTCCAAACCAGCACTTGTTAAGGACGGCCTTACTGTTTTCATAAAATTGATCTCGTTTTAAAAACCAGTCTAAAATTATGTTTGAATCAATAAGTACTTCCATTACTTTTTTCCTTTTGAAGATTTAGCTGTGCTGTTAGCCAGATGCTTTTTTGAAAGGTAGCTGTTTTTTTCAGTTTCAAAATCTAAACCTTGTCCCATTCCGCTAAAATGTTCAAATAAAATTTTGGCGTCTTTTTCGGAAATATTTTTTGCGTGATTTTCAATCTTTATTTTTTCTGTCTGAATTTCAACTTTTTTGGCAAGTTTAGAAAGCAGATCAAGTTCTTCAGAATAAACAAGATGAGGAAGCAGAGAAAGAATCTGGTTATAGTAGTAGCCAGCTTTTTGATTTGTTTCAGATTTTAATGATGAAGCAGAATATACTGGTGAAGGGGACTCAACTGATAAATCATAATCAAAGTCTTCCTTAATTTTATAAGTTACGGATTCTTTATTTGAAAGTTTATTTTCCAGAATCACATCATAAGGAACATTGTAAAGCTTGCATAAAGCAACTACTGATTTGACTCCTGCATCAACTTCGCCATTTTCATATTTTGAATACATTTGTCTTGAGATGTTTAAATATTTTGCGATATAAGCTTGAGAATAATGATTTAGTTCCCGCAGGTATAAAAGTGTTTCTTTCATATTTAGAAGATAATAGTTTTAAGTTGTAAAGTCAAATAAATTTACCATTATTGTAAAATATAATTGCATAGTGTATTCCTATCCTTCACTTAGATTATCTTGAACTTCCCTTGCTTATTTCCTCTAACTCTGTTAATTTCAAGATGACTGGCAGAATTAAAAAAATATTACAACAAGTCTTCAAAAGATAATCAAAAGCTGGTTGATTTATTTTTTTTGATTTTGTTGGACAGGCAATGTGCAGTTACGGTTACAGATTTATTTCTATCGGATATCGTCTTTCGCCTAAAAATAAATATCCGGTTCAGATTGAAGATGTCTGTAAAGGATATAATGCAGCGATCAATTTCCTTAAAGAGAAAAATATTGATACTTCAAAGATTATAATTTCAGGACCGTCGGCAGGTGCACATCTGACTTCTCTTCTTGTGTATGACAAAGAAATCCAAAACAGGATGAATGTTGATTTAAAAGGAGTAATTGGTTTTATCGGAGTTGGAGGACCATATAGTTTTTCAACAAAGACAACAACTGCTGTAAAATTGCTTTTAAATCAGTTGTTTCAGAAAGGGTACGACAGGACACTGGGTGAACCATGTTCGCGTATGGCAAAAAGTTCTGTACCGATGCTTCTGATTCAAAGTAAGTATGACGGATTAATCGATTATTCCTGCGCTGAGCTAATGTATAAGCGTGCTTTGGAAATTGGAAACAGATGTGAACTTTATTCTGTTGAAGATAAGAACAATACTCATTCATGGTATACAGCAGGAATGTTTTTGGAAAAACGTGAAGAAAATAAAACTCTTGATAAATTTCTTTGCTGGATAGAACAATGCTGTTAAAATTATAGGACATAAGGAGACTTTAAAATGAAGGTATTGATTGTAAATGGAAGTCCAGGCACAAACGGAAACACTTCATTTGCAGTTTCACTTTTTAATTACAACAAGATTTCTTTCATGATCTTCAAGGAACGGAACTATCATCTTAATCCGTTTGTAATCTTTAACAATAAAATTGATTTCATTCATTTCAGCAAGAATTTTTTCTTCCCGTGCTTTATATGCAGCAAGATATCCGCCTTTTTTTAACATATTAAAAAGCAGCTTTATGATTTTTTTATCAAATGGATGAAATGCCCTGAATACTTCAAGATCAAAGCTTTCAGGTTCTACTGTATCCGCTGCTTTGCAAAGGACTTTAACATTCTTTAATTCAAGTTTACTGATAACCGATTCCAGGAAGATACATCGTTTTTCCATTCGTTCAACCAAAGTAAAATCTTGTTCAGGAAAAGCAATGGATAAAGGAATGCCAGGACAACCACCACCAGAGCCGATGTCTGCAAGACTTAAAACTGTCTTACCAGTTTTAAGTTTGAGATCTGAAATTAATTCCTTTAAATGTGGAACAGCAACAAGGCTGTCAAGAATATGATTAACAGCTAGTTCATCAGCATTTTCAGCTTTCATCAAATTGTAAGTCTTATTGAATTCTAAAACTTCATTGATATATCCTTCAAGTTTTGTAATCTGCTCTTCAGAAAAGTTTAACTGTAATTTATCCAAGCCTTTAATTAATTTATCTGTCATATGATTTCCTGAATAAAGTATAACATATTTAGTTGATTAAGATAACAGTAATAAACCAGGTCTGTCGTATTATTTTGTAATGTAACTTTTACCGTTGTAAAATTGCTTTCTAATAATGGTATATCGCAGGCTATGATAAAGAAGTCAGTGTTGCAACTAAATCATTTATTATTGCTTTACGAAAGTTAATATACTAAAATTACGAAAATAGATTTGTAAATATTAAGGAACAGAATAAATGAAATTACCATTTCCAGGAATTCGATCTTCGGCTGCTGCAAGAAAAGAAGAGGAAGAAAAAAAATCTTCTTCCAGAACTGACAGTGCTTCAAGATCAAGGACAAGAAACAATTCTGGTACTAAAGCTTCATCGTCAAATCCCGCAGGTGGACTTGCAGCATTGGGTAAAGCTTTTATGCAGTTTGCCAGTACAGATACAGGTAAAGCGGTCATTTCTGGTGCGTTGACAACAGGAGCAGGCTTTGCATACGACAAAGTTGTATTCAGCAGATATGAACGCCCTGACTATAAAACTAAACCTGGAGTTTATTGCTTTGAACGTGTTACAAATGGAATGCCACGCAAAGAAGTAGATTTTCCTTCTGATGGAGTTATGCTCAGGGGATATTTCTATCAAAACAAAAATCCTAAGGGACTCGTTGTTGTCTGTCACGGTATACATTCTGGATCAGATGATTATCTCCCTATTACATGTTATATGTGGGAAAATGGTTTTGATGTCTTCTCTTTTAATTATCGTGGAACATATGAGTCCCAGGGTGAAGGAACTCGTGGAATGAGTGAATCACTTGTAGATTTGGATCACGCTTTGACATATCTTGAAAATATTCCTCAGTATTCCAGTATGCCAATTATGCTGGTTGGACATTCCTGGGGCGGTTTTGCAGTTTCTTCAGTTTTATCATTACATACAAGTGTTAGAGCTTGTGCAGTAATTTCTGGTTTCAACAGTGGTTACACAATGATTGAGGAAAAAGGTAAAGAATACACTGATGGAAAATTGGGACAAGGTCTTGGCAATGTAGTAAAGGGAATTGACGAAATGGTTGATAATCCATACGTAAAGATGTTTGCAGGTTTAACAGATCTTGCTTTAAATTCTCCAGCTATGTCTAAACCATTTTTAGATAGTCATCAGAGTAAATTGTTTGGTGATTACGTAAATTACACAGGAGTTATGGGAATTAACAATTCCGGCATTCCTGTTCTTGTAGCACACGGAAACCGCGATATGGTAATTTCAATTAATCATCAGTCGATTTTTGCACATAAAGATGAAATTACAAATCCAAATGTTATTTGGTATACTGGAACTGGTTCTCAGTCAGGACATGATACAATCTGGCATTCAGATAGAGCAAATCAATATCAGGATCTCATAAAACGTGAGCTGAAGGCTATGGAAAAAACTAAGGGTAGAGAACTGACAGACGAAGAAAAAGCAAATTATGTTTCAGGAATCGATCATGAAAAGTACAGTGAAATTAATTATGAACTTTTCGATAAGATAATTGAAATGTTTAATAAAGTTGCAAAAAGAAGCAAATTGAAAAACTAAAAAATAAGGGGATAGAAAATGTTTTGTAGAAAATGTGGAGCACCGGTAGCTGGTGATGCAGAATTTTGTCAGGAATGTCAGGCAGAAATTTCAGTAACAAAAGGTTTTAATGCTTTTCCAATGGCATTAGTATCAATGATTGTTTCTGTTGTTGGTCCATCAATGATGAGCTTTATTGTAAAAGAATTTGAAACACTTAAGGATCAGGTTGGAATCAATATTGCCATGCTTGTAATTGGTGCAGTTTGTCTTACATTGGGAATTATTGCTGTAAGTAATGTCGGTGCAATGAAAAAAGCAAAGCTTGGTAAAACAGGTGTAACAATGACACTTGGAATTCTAGCAATTGTATTCAGTTCATTTGTTATAATGAATAATCTTCATCCTATATTCGAATTGATCAAAGAAGGAATGGATCACGGAACTATTCTTTAAGTAGAAATAACCATCAGAAAGAAGCACACTTTAGAGTGAAAATCTCAGAGGTGTGCTTTTTTTATTTATTTTTTTCAATGTATTCACGCATAGTTAAAAATTCAAAGTCGTGATCTTTTAGATAATTGATTACCCATTCAAGGCGTTTAAGATAGGAACGTCTGAAAAAAGAAAAATACATTTTAAGATAAATAGGCAGCCCTTTTAGACTAGGCAGTTTTGTTGCAGCGATTTCAAAGGGATGTGCATAAAAAACAAAAGTATCATGTGTATTTACATAATTTTTGAAGAGCTTTTTATACAACCCCCAGTCCATTAAACGAATGTACGATCCGCCACCAATAGGCACCTTTGAAAAAAGTAAATGTGATTTTGGGAGTGCGAATTCAAAGAAATCTTTATTACGATAGATAGCAGAAGAAATTCTCTTAAAACATGTAAGAGAAATTTTCCCACTTTTCATCTGACGACTGTAATTCAAATGAGAACTGTCATATTTAAGTCCAGCTTCCTGAATAATCTTAACAACTTCTTCAGTTATTCCAAAACATGGTGCTCTATATCCGATGACTTTTGTTTCTAATTTTTCCTCAAGGATTTTTTTTGCTGAAATGGTATTTTTTTTAAATTCTTCTAAAGTGATATCAAATGGGGAAGTGTGGTTTAAACCGTGAAGAGCAATCTCATGCCCGTTTTTTGCTGCCTTTTTTAATAAATCCTCAACAACATTAAGCGAAGTTGAAACAGTAAAAAATGTTCCTTTGATGTTGTATTTATCAAGAAGGTCAATGTAAAGAGAAGCATTGTTTTCCATGCTGAACCGTTTGTCGTACTTAATATCAAAAGAAGTCAGACATTGAGCATCATATAATGATTCAACATCCATTGTCATAAATGCGGTTTTCATGGTGACTGTAAATTTCCTTTGTTAAGAATATCTAAGAAGCTTCTGGATAACAAATGCTATAAAACATTTATATCCCTTTTTGCTGGCTTCTTCAAGTTCTAAAGGGCAAGAAAATCGATTTTATAAAAGTGCTAGTGCAAATAAAAAAAAGGTACTAATATGGATTTATGACAGATGATGAACTTGACCAGTATTTCGTAGACACAATTAAGGCTGTGCTGAATTTATTTAAAGAAAGTGCAGATTACGAAAGAAAATATAATGATGAAGCTGCTCAGGATAATATTGAATATTATTACAAGATGATTAGTTCTTTGGAAGACGTTTGTAAGAATGTAAGAACAATTGATGATCTTGGTGATTTTAGCGAAGATATTATTACCGATATATTTGACGCAATTACTGCTTATGCTGAAGCATTTATAATTTCCGCAGAACCACAACAACGAGAAAAAGATCTGCAAGAATACGAAAAACTTGAGGAATTATTATATGTGTTCTGTGATTCTGACGATGATGACGAAGAATAAATCATATCAGAAATGATGATTTATTGATGATTTTTTTTTATTATACAGATTAAATACAGTGCTAGAATAATAACTATCATAGTAGACTGCAGAAAACAAGATTTCTGCAAGGAGAGATATATGTCCAAAACTAAAGTATGCACTGATGAAAAAAAGTTTATTTTGTTTACATGCATTATTTCTGGAATTCTTGCTATTCTGTATAGCTGGAAAATAGTAATTGATCAGGATAGTAATCTTATTGGTTATTTCATAGTAGGACTGAATTTAATTTATATTCCTTTTGCCATAATATTCAAGAAAAAGTGGTTTCACTGGTTCTATATTGTTTATTGTGTTGTGATTCTTTATGCAGCCTCATTTGAAAAAACTTATTTGTACAATAATTACACAGCCTTATTTATTCTTTGCATTACAATATCTATTCAGCCTAAAATTAGGTTTCCTGCACTTGTGATTTATTTTATTTCTGTTACTGCACTGTTTTTTATTCAAAGAAATAAAGAGGGGTATGAACTTCATTTGTATCTCATCCATCTTGCACGAAGTGTATGGTATATAGGCATTGTAGAATATGCCCTTAATGATAAATTCCGCAGAAAGAAGCTTGTGCTTTATGAAGATGAACGCAAAATTATCGATCAACTCTGTGAAGGTAAAGTTTATCAGAAAGAGGTTGAAGGTTTTAGTGAAAATACAATATACCGAAAACTTAAAGCTGCAAGAGAACGAAATGGAAATCTTACAAAAGACGAATTAGTTGAAGCATATAGAACTGAAAAAGAAAAAATGAATAAAGAAATACAGGGGTAAACTATTTTCATTTTTCGGAGCTCACGAATAAAATTTGGAGGGAATTTTGATTTGCTTAAAAATTCCCTCCGATAAATTAGATCTGTTTAATAAGGTTAACCATTTCGATTGCACCAAGAGCGCAGTCGTAACCTTTGTTTCCAGCTTTTGAACCTGCGCGTTCGATAGCCTGTTCAATGTTTTCAGTTGTGATAACGCCAAACATTACTGGAACCCCAGTCTTCATGCTTACCTGTGCAACGCCTTTTGAAACTTCATTACAAACATAGTCGTAGTGAGAAGTTGATCCGCGGATTACAGCTCCAACAGCGATAACAGCATCATACTTTCCGCTTGCTGCAAGCTTGTCACAGATTACAGGAATTTCGAAAGCTCCTGGAACCCATGCTGTTGAAATGTTGTTTTCTTCAACGCCGTGACGAACAAGTCCGTCAACTGCACCGCCAACAAGCTTGTTAACGATGATTTCGTTGAAACGAGAAGCAACGATGGCTACTTTCATGCCTGCTGGGGCAACCAATTTTCCTTCTAAAAGATTCATATATAACCTCCAAAATATTATCCGAAACTAATAAATAAATGCTAACGTTTACTTAACCTTGATGTTGTTAAAAATATGGCCCATTTTTTCCTGTTTGGTGCGTAGGTAGAACTGGTCGTATTTTTGTGGCTCGATTTCGATTGGAACGCGCTGGGCTACTTTAAGACCAAAACCGTCAAGACCGTAGATTTTTTCAGGATTGTTTGTTAAAAGTCTCAGGGACTTGATGCCCAGATCACGGAGAATCTGGGCACCGATCCAGTATTCTCTAAGGTCGGCCTTAAATCCCAGCTTAAGGTTTGCCTCAACCGTGTCGTAACCGTTTTCCTGAAGCATGTAAGTCTTAAGCTTGTTGATAAGACCGATGCCGCGGCCTTCCTGACGCATGTAAAGAAGAACACCTTTTCCTTCTTCGTTGATCTGCTTCATAGCCGCATGGAGCTGAGGACCGCAGTCGCAGCGCTGAGAACCAAACACATCGCCTGTAAGACATTCCGAATGAACGCGGCACAGAATGTTTTCGCCGTCACCGATGTCACCTTTTACCAAAGCTACATGATGCTCTCCGGTAATATCATTTACATAACCGTAAATATCAAATTCCCCAAACTCAGTAGGAAGCTTTGCCTTTGCTTCCTGAACAACGTGCTTGTCGTGAACGCGACAGTAGTCCTGAAGATCTTTGATTGTAATGAACTTCATATTGTATTTTTCTGCAAGTTCCCAAAGGCGTGGAGTCTGCATCATTGTTCCGTCATCTTCCATGATTTCGCAGCAGATACCACATTCTTTAAGACCGGCAAGACGGCACAAATCAACTGTTGCTTCTGTGTGACCGTTACGAACAAGAACGCCGCCTTTTTTTGCAACCAGCGGAAACATATGGCCCGGTCTTCTAAAGTCCTCTGACTTTGCGTTGTCGTCGCTACATGCAATGGCGGTTATGGAACGCTCTTTTGCAGAGATGCCAGTTGTAGTTGATTTGTGGTCAACTGAAACAGTGAAGGCTGTTTCGTGGTTGTCCTGATTTTCTGAGACCATTGGATAAAAGTTTAGGCGGCCGGCAATTTCTGCACTCATTGGTGTACAGATCAATCCCTTTGCGTAAGTAGCGATGAAGTTAAGATTTTCCTGTGTCGCAAATTCTGCAGCACAGATCATGTCGCCTTCGTTTTCGCGGTCAGGGTCGTCACTTACAAGAATGATTTTTCCCTGACGGAGTTCTTCAAGAGCTTCTTCAATTGTGTTGTATTTATATTTGTTTTCCATAAATCGATCTCCTGTTTTAAGTTTTTATTTCAAATTGAATTTTCAAAGCAATGATTTTATAAATTCAAAAATTCCAGAATCTTTCTATCTCTTTTTTCTTGTGCGGAATTTTCATTCCCCCCACAAGAAAAAAATTTCTGAACATATTTTCCGATGATATCATTTTCAAGATTCACACAATCATCGATTTTTTTATCAAGCAAAGTTGTTTCACTGGCAGTGTGTGGAATTACCGACACTGCAAAATCCACATCGCTTACCTTTGCCACAGTAAGACTGATACCGTCAATGGCAATGGAGCCCTTCTCAACTATCAGGTCAAGAATATTCTTAGAGGTGCTGATATAGATCCATGTAGCGTTCCCTTCGTTCTTAACCTTTGAAATTGTTCCCATACCGTCAATGTGTCCGGAAACAATGTGACCACCAAATCTTCCGTCTGCTGCCATTGCCCGTTCAAGGTTTACATAATCGCCTTTACTCAAGGAACCAAGACTTGAACGGCGCAAAGTTTCTGCCATTACGTCTGCAGAAAAACCTGCATCGTCCATCTGTGTCACAGTAAGACATACGCCGTTAACTGCAATGCTGTCTCCGAGCTTTGTTCCTTCAAGAACTTTTGATGCGGCGATTTTGATAGTACCGGATATGCCTGAAAGTTTAACTTCACGAATTTTTCCTTTTTCTTCAATAATTCCTGTAAACATTTAGGTCTCCTGTTTTGAACCGCCGTTGCGGGTATTGCAATCACATGCTGGTGAACCATCACTTGTTGGTTTATCAGCATGTGCTGGTTTACAATCATTTGCGGCAAACTCAATCAGCACGTCGCCGTCAATCATTTTTGTATCCGTCACTTTAAACTTAAAGCTGTCACATACTTTTTCAATTCCCGCTCCGCCAACAGGCGATTTTGCAGAACCGCCAAAGCACTGTGGGGCAATGTATGCGTAAACCTTGTTTACGATTCCGGCATTAAGTGCACTGAAGTTTATTTCGCCACCTCCTTCGATAAGAACACTGTCCAGTTTTTTTTCTGCAAGGTGGGCCATCAATGCCTTAAGGTCAACTTTGTCGCCGTCAGTGGTAAAAACTTCGATTCCGGCTTTTTGGAGAGCGGCGATTTTGTCAGCGCGGGTGCTGGTATTAATATCAGCGTTTTCTTTACTATCAACTGTGGCGATTCTGGTGCAGGCCACGATTGTGGGTATGTCTTTTGCTGTTTTTACGATGTTGCTTTCAAGAGGAATTTTTAGCGACGAGTCACAGATTACGCGGACTGGATTTCTTCCTCCAGCGATGCGGCAGTTGAGCATAGGGTCATCAGCGAGAACAGTTCCGATTCCTGCCATGATGCAGGTGTATTTGTTACGAAGGGAATGTGCATGCTCTCGGGATTTTTCACCGGAGATCCATTTTGATTCACCTGTCTTTGTGGCGATTTTTCCGTCCATTGTCATTGCGTATTTTAATGCAACGAATGGAGTCTTAGTGTTTATGTAATGAAAAAATATTTCGTTGAGTGAATCGCATTCTTCACGGAGAAAGTCTTCGATGACTTCAATTCCGTTTTCGCGAAGCCAGCGAGTTCCTTTTCCGTTAACAAGCGGGTTAGGGTCACGGGAGCCGATTACGACCTTAGAAATTCCCGCTTCTTTAACCGCGTGAATGCATGGTGGCTGTTTTCCAAAATGTGAACATGGTTCAAGAGTAACATAGATTGTAGCACCGGCAGGGTCATTTCCTTTTTCTTTACAATTTTTAATGGCATCCCGTTCTGCATGAAGATCGCCGTAAACATGATGATAACCTTCACCAATTACAGCGCCTTCCTTTACAATCACAGCACCAACAAGAGGATTCGGATTTGTACGGCCCAGTCCCATCTTAGCAAGCTCAATGGCGCGACGCATAAAAAATTCATCACTCAAAATACCAACAGGCATAAAAAAACCCCGCGTTCACAAACAAGCAGGGCGTTCAATGAAACTTGCATTTTCGGCACCGATTCTACTTACCATTACGGAGTGTTTACTACCAGCGCCAGAAGAGCTGTTCACAAATCTTCTCTCATCCAGACTTTACTGTCGGCCACGGAATTACACCGTATCATGCTCATCGATAATCGACTCGCTCGCTGGCTTCTGCAATGCAGTCACAGCCGGTGAGGAATTTCACCTCGCCCTGAAGAATTATGTATTTATTATATAGAATTTAGTGTGTGAAATTCAATATGAAAAAGATATCTTATCACCCAATCTCAAGATTCTGCACAAACTCTTCAGCAGGCTGTGGGCGTGCAAAATAGAATCCCTGAATTGAGTCGCATGAGAGTTTTGTCAGGAATTGAACCTGTTCTTCTTTTTCAACACCTTCAGCAGTAACTTGCATTCCCAATTCCTTCGAGAGAGAAATTGTGTGTTCAAGAAGACGCTCGCCACCGTAGTTTCCGATGTAGTCCACAAGAGTTTTATCAAGCTTCAATGTATCAAAGTGAATTACGTTCAATGTTGCCAGTGAAGAATATCCTGAACCAAAGTCGTCCATATGCAGAGGGAATCCTGCAAGACGGAAGTTGTTTACGATATCTTTAACTTCATTGTTATCGATAGTTGCTGATTCTGTAATTTCAATGGGCAGGAAGCTTGGAGTCAGATCAAATTCATCAGCAATGTTTCTGTAAATATCAACGATATCAAGGTAGTACAAACTTGCTCGAGAAACGTTGATTGAAATTGGAACAATCTGATAGCCCTGCATGAGCCATTCCTTTTGTTGTTTACAAACCTGTCTGAAAATATATTCATCAAGCTTGCGGATCATACCATTGTGTTCGTAGATTGGAATAAAGTCCGCAGGTGGTAAAAATTCCCCGTCAGATTTTTTCCAGCGAACAAGTGCTTCGGCTCCAACCATTTTTCCTGTCAATGGATTACATTTTTTCTGATACCAGATTTCAAATGACTGCTGCTTGAGGGCTTCTTCGAATTCATCTTCGATCTTTTTGATTTCCAGCATTTTTGTTGCATCTGCTTCGCTGTAATATGCATAGTTTGATGATGGATTATTTTTAGATTCCAGCTTTGCAGTTTTTGCTTCACTGTAAAGCATTTCAATTTTTTTCTCTGATGTCCATTTTGTAATTCCAAAGTAAGGAATTAACTGAGGAACTTTCATTCTAATTGAGAATGTCAAAAGGTCGATTGTAACTGAGTTAATGAACTGAGTTACATATTTCTGATCATCTGTTGAAAGGAAAATTGCAAACTGATCTGCATTAACATGGCCGATAACATCCTGTTCCCGAAGCTGTTTAAGAACAGTGCGGTAAATACCTTTGATTGTAATGTCACCGGTTTTAATACCGCAGACTTTGTTAACAACCTTAAATGAATGAATATCCATGGCAAGAATATAGCCAGGCATTTTATTCAGTGAAACAGATTCCTTAAAATAGTTATAGTTATGACCGTCAGTTACTGAATCGACGTAAGCGTACTGTTCAAGTTCCTTTTGCTTCTGGAAACTTATGTCTGCAAAGCCAAGTACAACTGTAAGCTGTCCGTCAGTTGCTGTAAGGCGAACGGCTTTCATTCTGAAAAAGCAGGTACTGCCGTCACGTTCGACTTTAAAATCTTTTACAAAAATATTTTTTGCTGAAAGCTGATGCTTTAAGTTTTCGCGGCTTGCTTCCTGGAGCATTTCGTGCTGCTGGCGTTTAACAACAGTGTTTAAAATGTATTTGCGGATAGCATCATCATATGTTGGATTTGTTTTAAAATAATCGCCGAAGTTTTTTTTGATTGGATCGCTTAAAAGATAAGGCTCAAAGGAATTTTCGTCTATATTTACCAGATATACGCAGTTATAATCTTCACTAAGGATTGCGAGAAGCTGTTCAGATGTGTATTTTTCAGTGTTAGTGGTAACCATACTTTTTTCTTGCTGTAAATATAGAACGGAAAATCTTCCGTCCAACCGATAGTCCCACCATATTTTATTGTAAACCCGAAAGGTTTGATTGTCAAATTTTTTGAAATTGTCAAAATAAAAAAAACGGGCATCTTAATGACGCCCGATCTGGATTTTGCCACGGTAGCAAGAATTAACATACATGGTGATTAACGTAGGATTACACGATATATGTTTGTGGCAAAGCCAATTTATTTACGAATGAAGACTAATACGGAATTATCCTTGTCATTTTTGATTTCAAGAAATTCAGTATCATCCTCGTTAGTAAGCTTTGCAGATGTTGCACCTGTAAGACATTTTAAGAAGTTATCTTCAAATGTCATTGATGCAGGATCACCAGCCATCTTTGTTGAACCAAAGTTGGTGCCAGGTTTAATCTTAGTTCCAGAAATTGTTACATCGCCGAAATAAGAATTTACGCCGGAATATCCGTTTACTGAATAGCTGTTGTCAGACTGCTTTTCAAATGTAATGTCTGAAACAACAAGCTGCTGCTTTTCGCCATTCAATTCAAAGCTGTAAATAATCCATTTTCCGGATAAATCTTTAGCTTCGTTTGAACAGCTTGTAAATGCGATTGTTAGCATTGCGATTACCATAAATAAAAATGTTTTTAATTTCATATTTTGTTCCTCGTGTAAGTACACTAAATAAAGGATGAGTAACAGAAAAGGTTACAGATTTTTTTTATTCAGCGGGTTTTGCTTTTTTTGAGATTTCAACAATAATTTTTGCGGCATTCTGAAGCATACGGCTGATGCGGACTTTGTAGCGTTTTACTCCAGTACCGATTGTTGGTTCTATGGATGTATAGAAGAAGTTTAAGGCATCAACACCGAGATCAAGATTTTTTCTATCTTCATCATCGAGTCGTGCTCTGTCAATTTTTGCAGCGATTGCGGTGAGTTTGTTGTAATCATCACGCCAGCGCTGAATAATTCTTCTTGAGATTGGGGATAAACGACGTCCCCCTTCCATGAATTTTTTCATCAGGCTGCGCTGATATAAACGGTCGAGAATATTAAAAAGAATGACTGCGATGATTACGCCTGCGATATAAATAAAAAGCATATTGCTTACTCCGAAATATAGTATAGTAAATTTTTTCAATAATGCCAAATTTATTTTACACGGTTGATTTAGATTTCGAAATTCATCTTAACAGTTAAGAAACCTCTTATCTATCTCATATTTTCTTCCCATTGAAAAAAACACAATTACGAAAGATAATATAATCATGAGAAAATCATATTTTTATCGTTTTTCAGCAATTGCAGTTTTAACTGTAATGCTTTCTGGTTGTACATCTTCTCGTGTTCAGAATCTTATTGCCAGTGGTGATGATGTAAGTGCTATTGAACTTCTTGCACCGGAGCTTATTAGAAATCATGACAATAAGCAGCTTGTTCCATTGTTTGATGAAATTTATCCGAAAGCTGTGGAAACACGCCTTCCTACAAAAACAATAAATCAGATTAAAAATGAAAATCTTAGCCCTTATGGTTCTACTACTTCAGCAGCTTTAAAGGCTTGTATAAATGAGATTGGCAGCGAAAGACCTCTTACTGATCACAGCGCAATTTCTGCAGTGATTTATCAGGGTGGAAGGGAAATACGAAGGTTAGATGATCTTTCCAGAATCCAGAATGCAGTTGCGTATATGCCAGCTGCTGTTGGTGGTCCTAAAACCGGTTATACAATGCTGGTTGAAAAATATGTTGAAAAGTTCCCTGTTGAATTGGCTCAGGCTAAAAAAGATATGGGCCAGTTTTATTATGAACTTGCAGAAGCAGGATTTCCTGGAACTACGGTTAGCCGTAAAAAGGAACTTGTAAATTATTACAAGAAGGCTGCTGAATATGATTTTGCATATGTAAATAATAAAAGTCGTTTGCAGCAGCTTTCATATGAAATCGCAATGATTCTTAGAAAAGATGCTGCAACTAAAACACAGCTTACAGAAGCTCTTAATTATTTTAATCTTGCAGAAAATTATAAAGATACAGCAACTCAGATTATTGCTGTTAAATATGAGCTTGCAGAATTATATCGTGCTGATGAAACATATTCAGCTTATGAAAAAGCAGGACAGCTTTATTCTGAATGTGGAACATATAAAAATGCGGCAAATGAAGCACGTCTGTTTGACTTTTATAAATCGATAAAAGGTCTTACTAAAAATTACAGTTATGGAAATATTGCTTTAACATCGGGCAGATTTACAGAAAAAAAATTAACAGAAAATATTTCTGATATTGATGTATACCAGTCTCGTCTTAGCGCTTCGTTGAAAACTTCTGAAGTTGAAGTTTATACAAATGCATCAGAAAATATTGTTTATCCTGGAGCTGTAATTGCAGGAACTTCAATTCCACAACAGAAATTTTCTTTAATTACTTCTGGGGCAAGAAATCCTTTAGGCTTTAATATTATTGCCGGCAATCATTTACTTAGCCGTGGAGTCATCAGAAATTCTGCACTGGCATCTGACAGCGTGAATATGGTTCATGCTGCGGCAAAGAGTCAGTACCGTTATATGACTCCAGAATGTCAGTATGATTTTAAAACTGTGTATTCGCCAGAAGAATTGCGTATGGCAGTTGGTGTTGGGGCAGATGGTGCAAAGCTTGCAGTTTTGGACAACAAATATTGGCGAACAAACCGTTCATATACAGTAGTATCTGTAACTCAAAAATTCTACACAGCAGAGCTTGAAGAACCAAAGCTTGCAATTGATATGTTTGACGGTTCTCAAAAAATTCCTTCTGCAGTGGAAATAGGAAATGCTTCCCCTTATTATATCTCTTCAGTAGACTATGGACGTAAAGCATATTTTGTAATTTGCTCTGAATTACCTTCTGAACAGATAATTGAAGATGTAAAAAAATACAGACCGGGAGATTATTCGAAACCTAACTCAACAGTTACAAGACGATGGGATTTGAATTCAACAATAATCACAGGAATTGAAAACAGTGAAAAAGTTTATCAGATCTTAAGTTTTGAAGATATGTTCTACTGGATTCAGTATGGAAATTATGGAAACTTTGGAGTAGAAGAACTTCCTCCAATTTCATGCAGAATGAAAGCATTAGTTGATGGAAGCTATGCGGTTTTATCAGCCAGCACTGTTCAGTTAATTCCAAATCCAGATCCAAGAGCGGCACTTGAAAAAGCAGAACAGGAACGTCTTGAAAAAGAACGGCTTGAGCGTGAAAGACTCGAGAGGGAACGCCTTGAAAGAGCCCAGGCGGCAAATCGCCCGTCATCTGGAAGTTCATCAAATGCCGGAAATTATGGTGACCTGCCTGTAAATATTACAGGAATCAACAGAGGTCAGACAGGAAGCTCTGGTTCTACAGGAACTAATACAAGTACTAACACAGGTGCCGGTACAAGCACAGGTTCATCAGGTACTGCAACATCGCCAATGTACAGCAATCAGTATACATCACTTGTGTTTGTAGGAAAGCTTGGCTACTACCAGTGTGATCGAGTTACTTCAGGCGATGAATGGATTTACTACATTGCTGAAGGTGATATTACAAATTGTGTGGCAAGCTGGGATTCATCACAGTATAGAACGGTTTATGTAAACGGAATTAACATGATCATGAATTCAACTGTTTACAGCTTTAGGGATGTAATCGGAAACAATATAAGTCTTGATATTATTGATGTTAACGGTGAACGAAAACATCATCTGTTAAAGATTTTGAAAAAATAGAAGTAATGAAAATATTTCTTCAGCTTGTGTGCTGGAGACGAAAATGGGACTGACCAAAAAGTTCGTTGCGTAGCGTCATTCCGAACTCGTTTCGGAATCTATGCACTGTATATAGCGTAGATGCTGAATCAAGTTCAGCTTGCCTATACTTATTGGACAGCCCCATTTTTATCAAAGCTTAAGAAGAAGCTTTGCAATTCCGAAGTAAACCAGAAGTGAAAGGGCATCCACAATTGTTGTAATGAAAGGGCTGGCCATTACAGCAGGGTCAAAGCCAAGCTTCTTTGCCAGCAAAGGTAATGTACAACCAACGATTTTTGCAACAATGATTGTACAAGTCATTGTAAGACATACAACCATTGCAACCATTATTGTAACATCTTCATTATGAAGAAGCAGTCTGTCTACCAGCATTACTTTTGCAAAACATACTACGGCGAGAACGAGACCACATAAAAGGGCTGTTCGAATTTCCTTCCATAGGATTGTGCCGATATCGGAGAAATCAAGTTCGCCTAATGACAAAGAACGAATGATTGTTACAGATGACTGAGATCCAGAGTTACCACCAGTATCCATCAGCATTGGAATGAAAGCTGTCAAAACAACAAGTTGAGAAAGTGCACTTTCAAAGTTTGTAATAATCATTCCAGTGAATGTTGCAGACACCATCAAAAGCATAAGCCATCCGATACGATGTTTGAAAAGGTTGAATGGTGAAGCACGAAGGTATGTCTTATCAGAAGGGGTCATACCGGCCATGATTTCGATATCTTCTGTTGTTTCATCTTCCAATACTTCGATAGCGTCATCGAATGAAATGATACCGACCATGTTTTCTTCTTTATCAACAACTGGCAGAGCCATGAAGTTATATTTTGAGAACATCTGTGCAACTTCTTCCTGATCGGCATGAGTGTTTACAGAAATGACATTTGTCTTCATCAGATCGTCGATTAAAATTTCATCATCCTTTGCAAGAAGAAGGTCTTTAACTGAAAGTCGTCCTAAAAGCTTTCTGTTCTGTGTTACATAGCAGGTATAGAAAGATTTTTTGTCAGAACCTTTGCGGCGAATCTGATTGATTGCCTGGCCAACAGTTGTTCCAAGTCTCAATGAAACATATTCTGTTGTCATGATTGAGCCGGCGGAATTTTCAGGGTACTGAAGAATCTGATTGATAGCCTTTCTTGTTTCTGCGTCTACATGTGAAAGAATTCGTTCAACAACGTTTGCAGGCATTTCTTCAACGATATCAACAGCTTCGTTTACATACATTTCATCGAGGATTGCTGTAAGTTCCTTATCAGAGAAACCTTTGATAAGCTGCTCCTGAAAGTCACTTTCCATTTCAATGAAAGCATCTGCAGCAATTTTTTTAGGCAAAAGACGGAAAAGTAAAATTCCTGCTTTTTCATCCAGATCCTGGAGAATTGCGGCAACGTCTTCTGGTGCCATTGTTGAGAGAATATCTTTTACCGAAGAATATTTTTTTTCTTCGAGTAACTTGTCTAATGTTTTCTGGAATGTAGCGTTCAAATCTGCCATAGTAAACTCCGTAATAAAAATTGGTTTTAATTAACAAGAGTGCCACAACATCTGAAGAAGTAAAAAATTATTGTGACTATATGGTCAAAGTGTGATCTAGAAATTCATCGCGGGAGGAATCGCATTCAGACTTTGACTGGAATATGAGCTACTGGAACTACCGTCGGGCATATGCTTTCCTCCTTTTTAAGTGGGATATTTTAGTCCTAAAACTTTTGTAAAAATATTCCATTAGGGGCGTTTTGTCAACCAAAAACGGAGTTTTATTTCTATATTATTAGAGTGCTATAAGATTGTATTAGCACTTAATTTTCATTATACTGTAAACTATGTTCCGTATTTATGTTGAAAGACAGTCTGGTTTCCAGAACGAGGCTGCTCGTATTTTTTCTGAAATCAAAGGTTTTTTGGGCATTTCCAGTGTAACTGGAGTGCGTTATCTCAATCGCTACGATGTAGAAAATATTTCTGAAGGTGTAGCTAAAGCTGCTGTTCTTCGTATTTTCTCTGAACCACAGAGCGATACTGTTTTCTATGACAATATTTCTGTAAAGCCATCAGAAACAGCAATTGTCTGGGAATATCTTCCTGGCCAGTACGATCAGCGTTCTGACTCAGCTGAACAGTGTCTTAAACTTTTGCGTGAAAGTCTTGCAAAGACAGTAGAGGTTGGAACTCTTCCTCCACGCGTACGCTGTGCAAAAATGGTTATCCTTAGCGGTAAAGTTGCAGCCAAAGATGTTAAGAAAATTCAGGACTACCTTATTAACCCTGTAGATTCTCGTCTTGCTTCAAAGGAAATTCCAGAGACTCTTGAAATGGTAACAGAAACTCCAGCTGATATTCCAACAGTTGAAGGTTTCATCAAATTCAAGAAACCAGAACTCGAAGCTTATCTTGAACAGATGGGCCTTGCAATGGATCTTGCAGATATAAAATTCCTTCAGGACTACTTTAAAGAAGAAGGACGTGATCCAACAGAAACAGAAATCCGCGTATTGGATACATACTGGTCTGACCACTGTCGTCACACAACATTCTTGACAGAATTGAAAGACATAAAGATTGAAAAAGGTCCATACGAAAAGCTTTTCAAAAAATCTCTCGATAATTACACAGCTATGCGCACTGATTTGTATGCAGGTCGCACAGACAAGCCTGTTACATTGATGGACATGGCAATTATCGGTATGAAATATCTTAAGAAGACTGGCAAGCTTGAAGACATGGAAGTGTCAGAAGAAAACAATGCATGTTCAGTTTACATTGATGTTCACTACACAACAGACAAAAAAGGTCGTGCAATCGACAAGAATTCTTCAAAAGCTACAGAACGCTGGCTCTTGATGTTCAAGAACGAAACACACAACCATCCAACAGAAATCGAACCATTTGGTGGAGCTGCAACTTGTATCGGTGGTGCAATCCGCGACCCACTTTCTGGTCGTTCATGGGTTTACCAGTCAATGCGTATCACAGGTGCTGCAGATCCTACAGTTCCTCTTTCAAAGACTATTAAAGGAAAATTGCCACAGCAGAAAATCGTTCGCGAATCTGCTCAGGGCTTCTCTTCATACGGAAACCAGATTGGTCTTACAACCGGTCAGGTTCAGGAAATCTATCACCCAGGTTATGCTGCAAAACGCATGGAACTTGGTGCTGTAATCGCTGCCGCTCCAGTTGATACTGTAATGCGTGAACGTCCAAGACCAGGAGATATCGTAATTCTTCTTGGCGGCGGAACTGGTCGCGACGGTATTGGTGGGGCTACAGGATCTTCAAAAGTTCACACAACAAAATCTGTTACAACAGCTGCAGCTGAAGTTCAGAAGGGTAATGCGGTAGAAGAAAGAAAGATCCAGCGTTTGTTCAGAAACAAAGATGTATCTCTTATGATCCGCCGCTGTAATGACTTTGGTGCCGGTGGTGTTTCAGTTGCAGTTGGTGAATTGGCTCCAGGACTTGATATCAACCTTGATGCAGTTCCAAAGAAATATGAAGGCTTAAACGGAACAGAGCTTGCTATTTCTGAATCACAGGAACGCATGGCAGTTGTTGTTGCTCCAAAACATGTTCAGAAATTTATCAAAGCTGCAAATGCAGAAAACTTGAATGCAGTTGTAGTTGCTACAGTTACAGATACAAACCGCCTCGTAATGAAATGGCGTGGAAAGACAATTGTTGATATTAACCGCGACTTCCTTGATGCCGCTGGTGCTCATCACGAAGCAAAAGCTGTTATCGAAAGTCCAACAGCTCCAAGCACATCTCCACTTGTTAAACCACTTGATAGCGTTGCAAAGAAGATTTCAAAATCTGCTACTGCAAAAGCTGTTGAAGGCGCATGGCTTGAAAATATGAAGGACCTTGCAGTTTGTTCACAGCGCGGTCTCGGAGAACGCTTCGATGGATCAATCGGTTCATCAACAGTTCTTTTCCCATATGGTGGAAAATATCAGTCAACACCAGAAGCTGGTATGGCTGCAAAAATTCCTGTAATCTCACCTCGTGAAACTTCTACAGTAAGTACAATGGCATATGGATTTGATCCACGGGTAAGCCAGTGGTCACCATGGCATGGTGCTCAGATTGCAGTTCTTTCTTCACTTACAAAATTAACTTGTCTCGGAACAGATCCAACAACAGCACGTCTTTCATTCCAGGAATTCTTTGGTCGTGCGGTTGATACAAAAACCTGGGGTTACCCAGCTGCAGCATTGCTCGGTTCTATCGATGCTCAGGTTGCAATGGGAACAGCTTCAATTGGTGGTAAAGACTCAATGTCCGGAACATTCGAAAAAATCAATGTTCCACATACTTTGGTTTCTTTCGCTGTTGGTCATGAAGAAGTTGAAAATGTTCGTGGTGGTTCATTCAAAAAAGCTGATTCAAACCTTTACCTTGTGCAGACTCCATATTCAGAAGAACTTGCTCCTGACTTTGATGCATTCACAAAAAATGCAAAAGCATTGGTTGAATTAAATAAAGCTGGAAAGATTTCAACAATGTATCCAGTATGTGCCGGTGGTATTGCAGAAGCATTAACAAAGATGGCAATGGGTAACAAAATCGGTTGTGAAATTTCATTTATTCCTGCTTCTATTACAGGCATCAATATTAAAAAGACAACATCTAAAGCTTCAGCAAAATCTTCAAAAGAAGAAATGCTGGCAATTAAACCAGGTTCAGCAATTGACCTATTTACTCCATTGTACGGAACATTCATTGTTGAAACAGATTCAACAATCGAAAATGATCCACGCTTTGCTTCAGGAACAGTTGCAAAGATTGGTAAGACAGTAAAAGATCAGACAATTACAATCCTTGGAAAAACAAAAGCTTCTACAGCAGTTATTAAACTTGAGGCTGCAGAAAAAGCATGGGAAGGAACACTTGCTACAGTATTCCCTCCAGTTTCAAATGCAAAACCACAGGAAGCACTTCCAAAGTTTGCTACAGAAATTCATCGTTCTTTGACAGACGCTCAGAAGAACCCATCATTCAATGCACCACGTCATCATCCACGTGTAATCATTCCTGTGTTCCCTGGAACAAACTGTGAATATGATATGGCTCGTGCATTCAATCTTGCTGGTGCTGATACAAAGATCATCGTATTCAGAAACAATACACCTCAGGCATTGAGCAACTCTCTTGCTGAACTTGAAAAGCAGCTTAAGAAAGCTCAGATCTTTGCATTGGCCGGAGGATTCTCTGCAGGTGACGAACCTGACGGCTCAGGAAAATTCATTGCAAACGTTTTGCGTGAAGGCCGCATTTCTGAACAGGTAATGAACCTTCTTAAAAAACGTAATGGTCTTGTGCTTGGTATCTGTAACGGATTCCAGGCATTGATTAAAACAGGACTTGTTCCTTATGGTGAAATCCGTGAACCTTCAAGCGATATGCCAACCTTGACATTCAACCAGGTTGGACGTCACATCAGCCGCGTTGTAAGAACAAGAATGGTTTCTGCAATCAGCCCATGGGCAAACGATCCATCTGTAATTGATTCAAGAATTCACCTTATTCCAGTATCACACGGAGAAGGACGCATTATCGTAAATCCACGTTTTGCAAAGGAATTGTTTGAAAAAGGACAGATCTTTACACAGTACGTTGACGAAAAAGGAAATCCAGCAATTCTTGAACCAGACAATCCAAACGGATCAATGTTCGCAATTGAAGGAATGACAAGCCCAGACGGACATGTACTTGGAAAGATGGGACACAATGAACGTACTGTTGGAACTGGAATGAACGGCTCATCAGTTGATTTGATCAAGAATGTTGCTGAAGATCCATTGTGCAATCCTCATGAAAATTCTTGTCAGAATATTTTTGCTGCCGGCGTAAGATATTTCAAATAATTTCTGAAAAGAAGGGATAATGGTATGAAAAAATTTTTACTTGTACTTGTGGCTTTTATGACTGTAATTTTTACAGGCTGTGCAAATAAAGAAGTAAAAAATGAGTTTGGATGGTACACAGATTATGATGCATGTCTGAAACAGGCAAAAGCAGAAAATAAAAAAGTTTTTCTGATTGTTTCAAGAGATGAATCTGATAATGTCAGTGCAACCCTCAAACAGACTGTATTGTATACTTCTGAGTTTGCAGAAAAATACAGTGGTGAATATTTATTCTGTGAGGTTGACATTTCGCCATCTTTGTTTAAAGCTGCTAAACCACCAAAAGATGCAGATAAAGAAGCAAAGAAAAACTCAAAGAAATTTGAAAAGATTCTTGATGAGAGAATGCGTGTTGTTACAATATACGGAATTCAGAACACACCAACAATTTTCATGCTTTCTCCTGAAGGCTATGTAATCAAGGACTTTACTTATATTCCTTGTGCAAATGTTGGTGAGTTTGATGCATTGCTAAGTACTTACAACGAAGAGATTTCTGGTATGCAGGGCATGATCGAAGAAGTAAAAGCTGCTTCAGGTTTGGAAAAAGTAAGTGCAATTGATGCTTTATATGAAGGTACAAATTCCACATACCGTTATCTCCTTACAGATTTGATGAGAGAAGTTGAAAAGCTGGATAAGAAAAACGAAACTGGTTTAGTTGGAAAATACATAATGGCCATTGCAACATCAGATGCAATGGATGCGTATATGGCAAGAAAACCAGAAAAAGTTGCTTCTATTTACGAAAAATCAGCAAAGCATAAAATGCTTACAGATGATCAGAAACAGCAGTCATATTATGCAGCCGCTTTTGTTGTAGGAAGTAATACTCCAACTCCAGAAGAAACAAAACAGATTATCAGTTACCTTGAAAAAGCAATTGAAATCAATCCTGAATCAAATATCGGTAAGCATTGTGCTGGACTTCTTGAAACTGTAAAAGAGTTTAAAGTTCGTCAGGACGAAGCAGAAGCCCAGAAGAAAGCTCAAGAAGCTGAAGAAAAAAAGAATAAGAAAAAAAGTACAGCCGAAGAAACTGCACCAGTTGAAGAATAAACTGTAATTAGAATTTTAAGATTGCAGAAATCTGAAAATCGAGATAACGAGAAGCGGAACCGATAACGGTTCCGCTTCTTTTATACGGACCATTTACGGAATCGCTTATGTATTCAATTCCTTTAATGTCGGTTGTAAAAAGACCGTTCGCTGTAAATTTAATTGCGTAAATGGAATTGAAATTATACTGTACAAAAAGATTCGCTTTAAATGCTGAGAATGCCTGACCACCAAGATCAATAAAATATACATTCCTTTGAAGATGAGTATCTCGTGAAATAATATAAACCCATGGAGATACATTTAAATCCAGGGCAAACTGCAGCTTATGATTTGGAGTAATATAACCAATACCAATTCCAATCCAAGTATAATAATCTTCCCGTTCAAGTTTGATTACTTCCTGGCCTGAGAAATCGTGAATATAACGGTTGGGTATATCATCATATCCATAGTAGGAAGACTTGTATCCTGAAAGTGCATATCCGTAATATCCGTAACCATTCTTTCCTACCATAGAATAGGTTTCGAAAGAAAAGCCTGCTAAAGGTGCAAGAGTAAGTCCTGTGCAGGGACTAAAGTTGAATCTTGCACTAATATCAATATTAAACCCTTGAGAAAAATTAAGATCGTGTTCAGAATAATTTGTTTTGAGAGATGAATTTCCAGTATGATAAACAGAATCCTGCTGCCAGTCAGAGTCATCCATAGAACCAAAATTGTTTGGAATGAAAGCCTTAAATCCTGCATTGATGTGAAAAGCCTTATAAGAGACATCTGCATTAAGACCAGTGTAAAAGGAATTTTTTAAATTCCAGTTTAATAAGCTTAAATAATATTCCTCACCGGTTTTACTATTTTTGTTATATACAAACTCATTCAGTACAGCATTTCGAACACCAAACAAAGGTTCTACTTCGAAAGTAAAACCATTTGTCAGTGAAAAGAGTGGAGAGGATAAAAATAATCCTGTTAAAAATGCAAGAAATGTTTTTTTCAAATTACTTGTCCGTTTATTATTCTGTTGCTTCTTGATTAAGAGGGTCAGCTCCAAAGATTTTTGCAAGCTGCTTTCTTGTAGAATCCATATCCTTCTGGTATGGAGCTGTGAATGTCATTGCTTCACCGGTTTTTGGATGAGTGAATGTAATCTGATAAGCATGAAGGGCAAGTCGGTTAAGTAACGGACGCTCTTCGTATGTGTCACCGTTGTAGCGTTTTTTAATTTCGCTAAGGCGGATTGGCCTTTGGTTTCCGGAATAGAGCGGGTCACATACGATGCAGAATTTGTTTTCCGCAAGGTGGACACGAATCTGATGTGTGCGTCCAGTTAAAGGACGGGCTTCGATCCAGGTGTAAGGACCGCAAATTCCTATTACTTTGAAATCTGTTACAGATTTTTTGCCCTGTTTTTTATTTACAACAGTACGATGTCTTGCATCTCCGTCAGGTAAAAGTGGGAGGTCGACATGAAGGTCAGTCCACAAAGGTCGTCCGTTAATTAGACAATGGTAGACTTTTTTTACCTCGCGATTCTGGAACTGGAGCGAAAGATTTCTATGTGCGTCTTCATTACGGGCATAAACAACAAGACCTGAAGTATCTTTGTCGATACGATGAACAGCAAAAAGGCGACCAAACTCTTCTTGAGCAAGAAGATCAAGGCGAGGCGCATCTGGATCGTAGCGGTCAGCTGCAATCAAGAGACCTGAACGTTTATTTAAAACTATGATGTCATCGTCAGAATAAAGAACTGTATAATCTGGGTTATTTTTCATAATTAAAATTATACAGAAATTGAATGTTTATTGGTAGATTGCAGGTGAAATTTTAAGAAAGTTCAGCAGCTCTGGTTTACCATCAGGCAAATCTTTGGCATTTGATTTTCTGACACAACGAAGAAGAATGTTCTTTGGTGTGTGACTCATGTCGATAAATTCCATAACGTCAACTTTGTAGCCCCATCGTTCTAGGTAATCTGCACGAAGAGCATCTGTAATTAAGGCAGCAGTTCTTTCGCGAAGAAGACCGTGTTTTAAAACAGGTGCAAGAACTGAAGCTTCACTTTCTGCAATTTCTTTTTTGTTCTTTTCAAGCTGCTGGTTAATTTCGTGCTGGCAGCATGGAACGCTAAGAATTGCCTTTGCTTTTTTTTCTACCGCATATTTTAATGCGAAGTCAGTGGCAGTGTCGCAGGCGTGGAGAGTGATTACAATGTCAGGATTGTGTTCAGGTTCAGAATCTGAATATTCAGCAATATTACCGGTTTTAAAAATCAGTCCTTCGCAGCCGAAATCTTTTGCAAGCTTGTTGCAGTGCTCGATTACGTCTTTCTTGAGATCAAGACCAACAATAGTGCAGTCTATTTTTTTTATCTGTGTAAGAAAATAGTGAACGGCGAAAGTAAGATAACTTTTTCCGCAGCCAAAGTCTGCAATCTGAAGTGGATGGCTTTCTGATTTTTTCAGTTCCATAACTGATGGAAGAATGTCATTGATGTATTCGAGAAAGCGGTTGATCTGTTTAAATTTGTCGTAGCGGGAATTTACAACTTTTCCATCTGGTGTCATTACTCCAAGGCTGATTAAAAATGGAACAGGAGTTCCTTCAGCGATGATGTAATTTTTGATTCTGTTATGATTTGTAGGTTGTGGAATTGTTCCGTTTGCAAACTGTGAACGGAAATTACTGTCATCCTGGCTTGAAAAATATTTTGAGTTTTTTGCATTGTGGGATTTTGAATTACTCGATTCTTGTGAAATCTGATTGAGAGAAATTTTACGTTCAATTTTTGAAATCTTTCCTTTGTTATTTGCAAGGATTGTTATTTCTTTATCATCAAAACGTTGAACGCAGTTTTTAAAAGTAGTTCCTGCATGCTGAGTAATAAAATCGTTAAGTTCTGTTTCTGAAAAAGTTTTATGAAAGGCCTGTGTTTCCGTAAAAAACTCTGCAAAGAAAGACTGACCTATGCTGGAAGAATTTGTCTTTATTCGAATTTTCTTGTATGCTTTACCTAAGAGGTTTTCTACCTCAGTTGATGGCTTTGAAAATGTGACAGAAATTAACATAAATTCATTTTGCCGTTATTAAGAAGAAATTGCAAGGAATTGAAAAGATTTTGAAACGAATAATTTGTTTTCTTCTATTAATATCAGTTGTTTCTGCTTCCATGTTTGCTCAAGAATCAGAGAGTAAAAAGAAAGAAGTTTCTAAATCAGTTAACAATTTTGAAGAAACTGATGGAGATGAAAATTCCTCTAGTATAAAATATGCTCCACGTGTGAGTGATTATTTTGTTGCCTTTGGTGAAGAAGCATTAATTGAATTGTTCGGAAAAGCCTTTGTTAATTTAAGATCACCACGGCCACAAGGCTTGAATTTTGACAACATAATTTACAGTATTACAAAGCAGCCATATGTATGGGACAAAACATCTTTTGAACAGAATCAGCTTGTTCATCCTTATGCTGGGAATCTTTACTTCAATGCAGCCAGAGCAAACAATCTGGATTTCTGGACAGCGGCTGCGTATACAGCCTGGGGTGCATGGAGCTGGGAAAACATATATGAAAATTCTGTAACATCATGGAATGATTTGATTACTACAACTGCTGCAGGTGTTATTGTGGGTGAGTCATTTCATCGTCTTTCATATGCTGCAGGCACAATCTGGGAGCCGCTTTTGTGGGTGGTAAGTCCAATTGATGGTATTAACAGGTTGCTCAGAGGCGAACGCTATCGTTATACAGCCCCTCAAAACTTAGAAGTGATTTACGCTGCGGAATTTTTGACAGCCTTTAGTGTTAATGAAAAAATAGCAAGTAATTCAAATGAGTTTATGGCGCTTGCAGAATTCCATCCATATGTCGTTTATCAAAATCCATTTGGGCATAAAACAAAAGAGCCATTTGATCAGTTTACACTTGATGCAATGCTTTTGACCAACCTTTACAATACAATGGGGTATGTTGAAATTAATGGTGCACTTTATTCCTGGCCTTTTTTCTGTAACACTGAATTACCTTCCACTATCGGTATTAATTTAAATTACAGAGTAAATTATTTTGACAGATTAAATTATTCAACAAATGCAGCAGGAATTTTTTTAAGACAGCAAATTCCATTCAATGAAAATTCTGCTGATATAAACTATTTCTGGTGGAATGTTGAAGCAGATTTTGTATTTCTTGAAACAAGCAAAGTTGATAACATCAATTTCTACAATATTGGGCCTGAAGCAAAACTTGAAATCGGTCTTGAGACGGAACGTATTGCAGTCCGTGCATCAGGTGAGTTTGATTACGTATTCCTACAGAATGTATGGCATAACAAAGATTTTATAGGAATTGATTTTAAGATCCTGCCTTGGCTGTGTGTTGGTGTTGAAGATTTATTGATTTGCACTGAAGGTGATATTCGGAACTTTACCAGTGTTGGTGTTAAAGTGAGGAAGTGAACTAAATAAGCACTGGTATCAGGACTAAAAAAACTGCGGCTTCCTCCAAATTTTCTCCAATTTCTCACCATCTTCTAAATCCTTACTATTCAATTCATTCAAAATTTACTATTATATGAATTATGAAACATGCAATGCAAAAATTACAGGAAGCTGCTAAAAAGTTCGGACCACTTTGTGTTGGCCTTGATACTGATCCTTCCTACATTCCAGAAAACATCATTAAAAACTATTCGTCAGCTCCAGAAGCTGTTCTTGCTTACAATTTGGCTTTGATTGAAAGAATCAAAAAAGATCAGAGTGCATGCTGCTTTAAGATTCAGGTTGCTTATTATGAAGCAATGGGACTTAAAGGAATGGAAGTTTATGCAAAGACAGTTAAGGCTGTCCGTGATGCAGGCTTTGTAGCTATTAGCGACATCAAACGCGGTGATATTGCTGCAACTGCCGGCGCTTATGCCCGCGCTCACTTTACAGGCGATTTTGAAACAGACATTATTACAATCAACCCATACATGGGATTTGATACATTAAAACCATTTACAGAATATACAACAGCTGAAAAAGGTTCCAAAGCAATGTTTGTTCTTTTAAGAACATCAAACCCAGGAATGGTTGATATCGAACAGCAGGAATTAAAAGACGGCGGCCGCGTTCTTGACCGTGTTGGTAACGAACTTAACAACATTCTTCAAGAAAGCAAAAAAGAATATGCAGACGAAACATGTTCTCCAGTTGGAGCAGTTGTAGGCTGTACAGAAGAAAGCGATGCCCGATCTCTCCGGGATGCATACCCAGAAATCTTCTTCTTAATTCCAGGCTACGGAGCACAGGGCGGAGCTGCAAAAATCTGCGGCATCCTTCTTGAAAAATGTGGCGGAACAGTAAACTCAAGCCGCGGCATTTTGTGCGCATGGAAAAAAGATCCAAGCCTCGAAGAAAAACGCAGTGCCGGAACACTTACAATGGACGATTTAATCAACGCCAGTGCAAAAGCAGCAATTGATTCGAAGACCGAATTGATGTCGTTCTGATAAGTGATGGTGACTGTTTGATTTGTTATGATGATGGATCAATCAGTTTAATTTATATTTATAAAGTATAATATTGAAGTGATGATAAAAAAGAGTACGGAGTCGGGGTTCGCCTCACAGAAAAATTCTGCACAAGCGAAGAGCGGAAGCCTTTTCTGTGGGACTGTTTCCGACGGGAGTGCTCTTTTTATGTATTAAATACATTTTAGGTTTTATAAAAAGGAGAATTGAAATGAGTGATACAAAAGACTGTCAGGGTAATACAATTCCTGTTTATGCAAAGGGAACTGTTGCAAGTTGTGGTACTGTTTCTGGAGCCGTTCCTGAAAACAGCGTTTATTCACTTAAGGTAAACTTAACTGCAAAGGATAAATCATTTCCAAAACCTGGTCAGTTTTACATGATCCGCGCTACAAAGGGAAAGACACTTTTAGGCCGTCCAATCAGTGTGTTCCACTCAGAAATCTCAAAACCAAATAAAGAAAATCCAAAGCTCTCTGACGGGCAAGTGGAATTCCTCATTCTTAAAAAAGGAAAGGGAACAGAAGAACTTTGCTCACTTGAAAAATCTGACAGCGTAGATATTCTTGGACCATTGGGAAATATCTTCCCTCGTCCAAAAGCAAAAAAAGCAGGCGATAAAAATTCCAAACCAAAAGTTTGTATCATCGGCGGAGGAATTGGCGTTGCTCCTGTAGCAGGCTTTGCAGAAACTCTGGAGGCAAAATCTTACGACTTCTACGCAAGCTTCAAATCAGGAAAGTACGGCCTCAAAAATCTAAAAGCTTCAAAACTCACAGTAACAACAGACGACGGTTCATGGGGCATTAAGGGAATGCTTCCTGCTGCCATTGATGAAAATACAATCAAAGAAAAAGGCTACAAAGTAATTTACGCCTGCGGACCAACCCCAATGCTTTCTTATGTAAAGACAATAGCAGAAAAAGCTGGAGTAAAATGCTGGCTCAGCATGGAATCAAAAATGGCCTGCGGAATGGGCGTTTGCCTTGGATGTACAATTGAAACAACAGAAGGCTACAAACGTTGCTGTAAAGACGGACCTGTATTTGATGGAACAAAATTAATCTTCAATAAACCATCTGCTCCAGCACCACAAGTTCTCGAAGCCCGCAATAACAAAAAAGTAAAACCAGACTTGAGCGTAAAAATTCGGGACGTAGTTTTACCAAATCCTGTAATCGGAAGTTCCGGAACATTTGGCTTTGGTGTTGAATACAAAGATGTTTTCGATGTAAACAAGCTTGGTGGAATTTCCAGCAAAGGACTTACACTTGAACCACGCCAGGGAAACAGCGGAATCAGAATCTGGGAAACACCATCAGGACTTATGAACTCAATCGGACTTCAGAACCCTGGAATCCCACACTTTATTGAACACGAACTTCCTGCAATGTTAAAGCTTAAGCCAGTAACAATTGCAAACCTTTCAGGTTCTACTTTGGAAAGCTATGTAGAAGGAGCAAAGCTTCTTGATAAGACACAGGTGCCTGTTATCGAACTTAACATTTCGTGTCCTAACGTAAGTGCAGGAGGTGCTGCATTTGGAATGAGATGTACAACAGCAGGTGAAATTACACGTGCAATCCGCGCCCTTACAAAAAAGCCTTTGATTGTAAAGCTTACACCTCAGGCAAGTGATGTAGTTGGAGTTGCTCTTGCATGTATCGAAGCTGGCGCTGACGGAATCAGTTTGTGTAACTCGTTCCAGGGTGTTGCAATCGACATCGAAAAAGGCCGCCCGGTATTTGATAAAGTAAAAGCAGGCTTTGGAGGACCGGCAGTGCGTCCCATTGCGGTTCGCCTGGTTTACGAAGTATGCTCGGCAATCAAACAGCTTCCTAAAGAAAAGCAGGTTCCTGTAGTTGGAATCGGTGGTATTGCAACTTGGGAAGATGCAGTTGAGTTCATTATGGCTGGCGCAACAGCGGTTCAGGTTGGAACAAATACTTTTGCAAATCCAAATACAATGGTTGAGATTGTTGATGGTCTTAAGTCATTTATGGCAAGAAAAGGCTTTAAGACAATCGAAGACTTCAGGGGATGTGCTTTATAGGTGGAGATTCTACTGTTGATTTAGATTTGTGAAAATTGACGGTAGAAAAGATATGTGATATATTGGAGGATTTTACAAAAATAATAGATGGGTATCAGATTTCTGACTATGATGCGATTGCTACAAGCGG
>SAMEA3663175__coassemble_40_pt1 | contig 49380 bp, 38 predicted proteins | sample SAMEA3663175__metabat2_low_PE_006 | metagenome-assembled genome bin SAMEA3663175 (sample SAMEA3663175) | pig gut metagenome | biome: pig gut; feature: pig-associated habitat; material: faeces | place: Denmark | collected 2012
TTCAGATTCGTCTGTAAACTTTATTACAAAACTTCCTGTTGATATTCAGGAAGAAGGAACTACAACAGTTATTTCTGATAAATTTATGAGTATTCTTTCTGCTTCACCATCTGGAGAAATTGAATTTGATCAGAAAGATATTATAATCACAATTAGACCTAAAGCTAAAAAAATTAAATTTCAGCTTAAAAGTATGTCTTCTGCAAAATTCCCTGAAATCGTTTCTTCTGAAGGTATTCAGTTCTACGAAGTTCCTTCTAAAGAATTTAAAGAAATGATAAGTCAGACAATTTTTGCAGTTTCAGAAGACAGCAACAGATATTTTATGACAGGTGTTTACCTTGAAAAAGTTGAAGACAAACTTATCATGGTAGCAACAGATGGTCGTCGTCTTTCTTACATCGAAAAAGAAATAGGACAGAATATTAATGACTTCCCTTCAGCAATCATTCCTACAAAAGTACTTAACAGTGTTATGAAAAATGCTCCAGTAGAAGGAAATATTTATTTTGCTGTAGTTGATAAAATGATTTTCATTAAGTTTGGAAATTACGAATATTCTTCACTTCTTCTTGATGGTCAGTTCCCTAATTATCATAAAGTTATTCCTGAAAATCAGCCAAACAGTTTCTCTGTTGATAAAAAAGAATTGGAATCAGCTTTGAAACGTATGGCAATTTTGATTGATAAAAAAGTTGCACGTATTATTTTTAAATTGCAGTCGGGAGTTTTAACTTTAATTTCTCCTGAAAGTGATCTTGGTAATGCTGATGAGGAAATTCCATGTCAGTATGATGGCGCAGAAGTAACAATGGCTTTGAACTATATTTCAATTGAAGAACCATTGAAAGTAATTGGTACTGAAAGAATTAATTTTGAATTTAGTGAATCTTCAAAACCTATTACTATTAAATCAAATCCAGAAAGTGATTACTTCCATATTGTAATGCCAATGAATTTGGACTAATGCCTTTCTTAAATATTTCATTTTATAATTTTAGAAATCTTAATAATAATAAAATAGACCTTCTTTCAAAGGAGGTCTATTTTGTTGGTGAAAATGGTCAGGGAAAAAGTAATATCCTTGAATCACTTTATTATTGTGCTTATGGAAATTCTTTCAGAACACATTATGATTCAGAAATTGTTAAACATGGCCAGAAAGATTTCTCAATAAAAGCTTTCTACAGAAATTCTCAGGACAGTACTCAAACTATAAATGTCTATTTTGAAAATTCAAAAAAAAGAATTGAAAAAAACGGCAAAGCAATTCATGACAGAAAAGATTTGATAAATACAATGCCTTGTATTTTATTCTGTCATGATGACATGGATTTTGTTACAGGCGATCCTGGTAGAAAAAGATTTTTTATTGATCAGTCACTTTCACTTTATGATGTTCTTTACATTGACGTAATAAGAAAATACAAACAGATTTTAAAATCCCGTAATATGATTTTAAAAGACCAAAAATATGAAATGCTGGATGTTTATGATATGCAGCTTGTTCAATGTGGTCTTGAAATTCAAAAAAAGAGAAAAGTTGCAATTTTTAAATTCAATGAAATTTTTACAAAACTATATAATGATATTACAGGAATTGAAAATGTAAGAATGGTTTACGAACCTTCATGGAAAGAAATTGAAGATGGAGTTTCTAAAAGAATTCCTTCTGAAAATGAAGTACTTCAAATTGTTCAAAGTAAACGTGATATAGATAAGGTTATGAATACAACAATGAGTGGACCTCATCGTGATAAAATAAAATTTGTAAAAGATGGAAGAGATTTTGTTCCGATTGCTTCCACTGGTCAGCGCCGACTTGTTGCCCTTCTCCTTCGCGTTTCGCAAGCTGTTTTTTTTAGTCAAATTACTAAAGAAAAGCCTATATTATTAATGGACGATGTTATGCTGGAACTTGATCCTGACAAACGTCAGAAATTAACTTCCATGCTTCCGGAATATGATCAGCTTTTCTGTACATTCCTTCCGGGTGAACCTTATGAACGATATCGTCATTCAACTACAAGGGTAATTAATATTAAGGATGGTGGCTGGTATGAATGATAAAGAAGTTTATGGAATGGGTGAAATTTTAAGCAATGTATTCACCAATATTGATTCTACGCGAATCCAGCAAGGAAACGATATCGTTACTATCTGGGAAGATACAGTTCAGAAGATTTATAATTACGGACCAAAGCTTGCCGGTCACACAAAAGTTGTAGATTTAAAAAACGGCATTTTGCTTGTAGAAACAGATCATCCTGGCTGGAATCAGATTCTTCAAAATTACAAGGATTTTATTCTCAAAGGTCTTAAAATGAAAATTAAGGACCTTGAAATTAATTCCCTGGCATTTAGGGTAAAAGGAACAAGTTTTTCGCTTTCGGAAAGTTATGAGGAAAGTAAAAAACGTCAGCAGCAGGAATATATCAGAAAAATCGAGAATGATGAAAAAAAGCTTGAGGAAATGGGATTCAAAAATGAATCATCGGGAGAAATAAATCCTAAAGTTAAAGAGCTTTTTAAAGGAATTTTTGATGAAAAATAACAGTTTTTATGTATAGGGTTTTATACGGTTGACCAATAAACATAAATAATGTTATATTTCATTACTATTTTCATAAAAAAAAATTTTTGGGCCTTCGGCCCATAATATAAGGAGCGTATGTTATGAAAAGAACATATCAGCCAAGTAAAGTTAAGAGAAACAGAAAATTCGGTTTCCGCGCTAGAATGGCAACAAAAGGTGGACGCAAAGTTCTCGCTAGAAGACGTGCTAAGGGACGCAGAAAGCTTACTGTTTGTGACGAACACAAGAAGTACTAATTCTAAGTAGAAGATACCATGAAAACAGACTTGGCAACGGTAGGAAAATTTCCACGCAAGGAAATGATCAAAAATCCTATTGATTTTCGCAATCTGTTTAAAAATGGAAGAAGGGTAAGCGTTTCTGGCGCAAAATTATTTTTCTTAGAAAATAATTCTGATTGCAACAGAATAGCTTTTCCTCTTCCACGCGGTTATGGCAACGCTGTGGAGCGCAACGCTTCAAAACGCTATAGTCGTGAAGCATATCGATTAACAAAAACATTCCTGAACACCGGATATGATATTCTATTTCTTGTATATCCCGGAAATGACTCGTTCAGCACAAGGTGTGTTCAATTTCGTACATTATGTGAAAAGGCAGGACTAATAAAAGAATGAGAAATTTTTTTGTAAAAATTTTCTCTGGAATTATTCGTGCTTATCAAGTTTGTATTTCTCCTCTCCATAAACCCTGCTGCAGGTTCTTTCCGACTTGTTCGAATTATGCCCTGCAGGCATTGCAAAAGCATGGGGTCATCCGGGGGGGTTGGTATTCTTTTAAAAGAATCCTTCGCTGCAATCCGCTTTGTAAAGGTGGGTATGATCCGGTTCCTGAAACAACAGGAAAATATTTTCTCTCGAAAAGGGTAGAAGAAAATAATCCGGATTTTAAAAAAGAGGAAAAAAATGGAAGTTAACAAGAATTCAATTATTGCGATTTCATTGTCAGCTGCAGTTCTTATTGTTTATTTCTGCGTTCAGCAGTTTGTTTTCAATAAGAAAAAAGGCGCTGATATTGAACCAACTACAGTTGCAGAACAGCAGGTAGAAAGTGGGGCAGCTGACGCTGCCACAACAACAGCTGCAGATACAAACACAGCTGGCGAATTAAAAGAAGCTACAGATGAACCTGTAGAAGTATTAAAAGAAGAAATCTATACGGTTGAAACAAACAAGTTCAAAGTAGTTTTCACAAACAAAGGTGGAGATGTTAAAAGCTTTGAACTGAAAGAACACACAGATTCTAAAAAAGCTAAAGCAGAAAAGAAAGATACAAAAGACTGCTTAGTTCAGATGGCAGAAAATATTTCTGAGTACAACAGAGCATTTTCTTTGAATCTTGGTCCTAACTCTAATCCAATTGTAAATGATTACTTTAAAGTAAAAGAATTTCCTGAAGAAGACGGAAAAAAGAAAATTGCTTTTGCTAAAAACTATGGTACGTACACTTTAGTAAAGCAGTACACATTTACTGAAGATGATTACATGTTCAAGCTTAATGTAATTGTTGATGGAAATGAAAACTTTAAGGGCCTTGATTATGCATCAAATGATAGTGATGCAAGAATTTCTTATACTTTAAGAACTTCCCCAGCTATCGGACCTTATTTTGACAAATCAGACAGATACGAAAGTCGTGAACTTATTGTTCATAACGGAACAAAAGCAAAGAGAGTTCGTCTTTCTGACCGTCAGTATAAAAAATATGATAAACCTTCAACAACATGGTTAGGTATGGGTGGAAAATATTTCTGTGAACTTATTGTTCCAGAAAGTGCTGGTGTAATTCAGAATATTTACTACTCAACAAAAAAAGAAAATACAGCCGTTTCAAATTCACAGGCATACATCGAACGAAAGGCCATCGGAAGTGAAGATATCAATGATGCTTATTACATCTATGTTGGTCCAAGAAGTGAAAAAGAATTGAAAAAATATTCTTCTGCAGCTACAAACGGCTGGAAATTTGAAGGCTATAAACTTAAGGATGCTCTCCATACAAGTACAATTCTTGGATGGCTTGAAATTGCATTTAAATGGATGCTTCAGATGATTAACAAACTTGTTAAAAACTGGGGTGTTTCAATCATCATTATGACTATTCTTATTCGACTTGTACTTTTCCCACTTACTTACAAATCTTCAATGGGAACTTTGAAGATGCAGGAAATACAGCCAAAAGTACAGTCAATTCAGAACAAGTACAAAGATAATCCACAGAAGCTTCAGGAAGAAACTGCAAAGCTTTATCAGGAAAGTGGCTATAATCCAATGTCTGGTTGTTTACCAATGATTTTCCAGATGATGGCATTGTGGGCAATGTTCAACTTGTTCAACAATTACTTTGAATTCCGTGGTGCATCATTTATAACAGGTTGGATTGATGACCTTTCTGTAGGTGACAGTGTATGGAGTTGGAATAAGGAAATTCCATTTATTACAGGTCTTACAGGAAACTGTATCCGTATTCTTCCTATCATTTATCTTATTTCACAGTTGTTCTATGGAAAGATTACACAGATGGGTGGTGCAGCTGCAGGTCAGACACAGGCTAACATGATGATTATGACTTATGGTTTGCCGATTATTTTCTCATTCATGTTCTACAATGCACCTTCTGGATTGCTCTTGTTCTGGACAATCAGTAACTTGCTTCAGATGGTACAGCAGATCATCATCAACAAAGTAGTGCATAAGAAAAAGGCTGAAAAAGGTAACACTTCAAACTTAAAACATTTCTCTAAACAGGGAAAAAGAAGATAGAGGCTAAAAATGGTTTACGAATACGAAGGAAAAACAGAAAAAGAAGCTATTGAAAAAGCAGCAACAGAACTCGGTCTTGAAAGAGATCAGTTTGATGTAGAAATTCTTGAAGCTCAGAAAAATTCACTTTTCAAGAAAGGCTTTGTAAAAATCAGAGTTCATATTGAAGACAATGTAAATACATCTGTTTCAAAATCTGCAATTGCAGGAACAAAGAAAATTGCTAATCCTGTTCCACAGGGTGAATTTGAAGAAAAACTTACAACTTTCATCAAAGAAGTAATCGAAAAAATGGGTTACGATGTAAAGGTTGATGTAATGTTCCGTGAAGAAAAAAAGATTGGTATTAAACTTGAATCATCAAGCTCATCAATTCTTATTGGACGCAAAGGAAAAAATCTTGACGCATTACAGCTTTTGTTGAATGTATATGCAGGTAAACTTGGACATGAAGAAGTTCGTGTAATTCTCGATACAGAAAACTACCGTATCCGCCGCGAAGAGTCACTTGTTCGTCTTGCATACACAACAGCTGACAAAGTTCGTTCAAGCAAAAACTCAATTCTTCTTGAACCAATGAATCCATTTGAAAGAAGACTTATTCATACAACTTTAAATGATATTCCAGATATTGAAACTAAAAGCGAGGGAGATGGTTTATATAAACAGGTACGCGTTATCTATAAAGGACTTGTTTAATGAAATTATTGAAAACTGAAAAGATTTTATCATCTCTCTTGGTATTTTTTGTACTGGGAATTCAAAATGTCAGTGCTGCAGATGCTGCAACACTGGCTAAAGCTAAAGAATCTGGAAAATTATTCCATCGTCTTACTGAAGAAGATAAGACTTTGACATTGATTCCAGATTCCTCTTTCGCCGAGGATACAAAAAAATTCGCCTTCGGTGAAATTACAGACAAGACAGGCTTTGCTGCAGAATGTCTTTACTATGTAAGTAAAGCTGATCTTGTTGCTAAAAGCAAAAAGGAAGATAAAGCTTCTGTTGATACAAGCATTTCAGCTGTATCGAAAATTGTAAGATCCATATCGAAAATGAAAGGAATGCAATATTATTCCAATACAAGAAAACGATATGAGACCTTATATACTGAATCTTATCGAATTGAAAGTCCAAATTCAGTGCAGCCTGTTGCTGATAGTCTTGAAGGAAGTTCTGACGGTAAAACAATGTATTTATATCAGAAAGAACATACTTTCGGAAAAGCATATTTCCAGGTTCAGTACCATGAAAATAAAAATGAGGTAGCAATGCACTTGAAAAATACATCACCAATGTATTATGGAATTGTAAAAGCAGTAGATCCAGATAGATGTAGAATTGTAGCTAACATTGTTGATGATGGTGACGGTTATTATATTTATCTTGGAATGAGTGTAGATTTTATGCAGCTTGGTTCAATATTGGACAAAAAAATGAACAAATCGTTCCAGGCAAGACTTGATGCACTTTACAACTGGATTACACTTCAGTTTTAATTTGGAGGAATGGTAAAATGAAAAAATTTCTTAGCACAATTTTGCTGGCTACTGCAATTCTTGCAACTGGCTGTGCTCAATCAAAGGGGAAAAATATGAAAGCACTCGAAGGAAAAGAAGGTTTGTTTGCAAATATTTCAACTTCAAAAGGTGATATCTTAGTTGAACTTTTCTACAAACAGGCTCCACTTACAGTAACAAACTTTGTTGGTCTTGCTGAAGGTACATTGGACGCAGCAAAGGGAAAGAAGTTCTATGATGGTCTTAAATTCCATCGTGTAATTGCTGACTTTATGATTCAGGGCGGAGATCCAGAAGGAACTGGACGTGGTGGTCCAGGATATAAATTCCCTGATGAACCAGTAAATGGACTTGTATTTGACAAACCAGGAAAACTTGCTATGGCAAATGCTGGTCCTGGAACAAACGGCAGCCAGTTTTTTATTACACATGTACCAACAGACTGGTTGAATTATAAACATACAATTTTCGGTGAAGTAGTAGATGCTGAAAGCCAGAAGGTTGTTAATGCAGTTGCTCAGGATGATGTAATCAAATCTGTAACAATTATTCGTAAAGGTGCTGATGCAGAAGCATTTAAAGCAACACAGGCTGATTTTGACAGACTTGTTCCTGTTGCAACAGGCGCAGTAAAAAAATTCAAAGAAGCTCAGATTGCAGAGGTAATTCAGGGTTGTGAAAAAACAAGCAATGGTGTTTACTTCCAAATCGTAAAAGAAGGATCGGGAAATGCTATCGGAAATGGTAAGAAAGTAACTTGTGAATATCAGGGATATTTACCAGACGGACAGATCTTTGATGCTTCAAAGAAATTCCATCCACAGGGACATGAACCATTGGAATTCGTTGTTGGCGCAGGTCAGATGATTCCTGGATTTGATCAGATGGTTTCACAAATGAAGGTTGGTGAAACACGTAAGATGGTTATTCCACCAGAATTGGCTTATGGTTCACACGGAATTCCACAGGCTGGAATTCCAGGCGATTCATACATCTGTTTCGATGTAACTTTGGTAAAATAGGTCTTTAAATGAAGAAGGACACGGAAACACGAGAAAAGTTTTTTTCTGACTTTGAAGGATGGTCCAAAAGAACAGAATGTTTGTCTTTCTGATCTTAAGTGAAAAAATCAAAATTATAAGATTTGATTTGTGAAAACAAACCAGATAAAAAAAGCCCTTTGCTTTTACAGGTTCCTTGAAGAACTTTGTAATAACAAAGGGCTTTTTTTTATTTACCAGATTTTTTAATTAGTACTGGTATGTGAAGTCTGACATTCCAACAAGTTCGTTAACAGTTGTACCGAATTTTTTAGCAATGCTGTAAGTTGTAATTTTTATTACATTTCCTTTTGCATCATATTTGTAGAACTGACGAAGTGTAAGCTGGTTATTAGCTGTATATGTTGCAACTTCTGTTAATACATTTTTTGCATCATAACGGAAAAGTTCTTTTTTAACGAGATTTTCATCGTCATCGAAATAGCAGATTTCCTGAACTTTGTTTATGTCGTTGAACTTGAATGTTCTCTTTGATTCGAGAGAACCGTTTGCGTAATAGGAATAAATTGCAGTGCAGTTATCTTTTTCATCATATGTAAATGTATTCTTCCAGATTAAAGCACCATTTCCATTGTAATAAGTTTCATCAATACAGTTATTACCTGCATATTTATAAAGGGATTTGCTGTAAAGAAGATCTTCACCGTTGTATTCGTTTTCTTCGATTTTCAAACCATTTTTGTCGTAAACGTTAACAATTTTCCAAAGTGCATATTCAGAATCATCATATCCAGTCTGTGAAACAATGCGTCCTGCAGCATCATACTCATAAACGATTTTGTCTACAATTTTTCCGTCTACTGTAAGTTCAGTATTTTCAACTTCTTGACCGAAGTTATTGAAAACATGCTGGTATTTTACATTAGGTGTTCTGAAGTATTCTCCAAATTTTGAAGAAACAAGATAATCTGTTTTAATATAACTTTTTACACCTGCAGCAGGTGCAAGAAAAGCACTTCCGTCAAATGCAAAAGCAGAAATTCCAAGACATAATGATAAAGCTGTAGCAATAAACTTTTTCATGAGACCTCCAAAAAGTCTTAAGTGAGATTATAAAAATATTATAACTCATTATCGTCAAAAAAGGTATTTTTCATTAACAATAGATGTTATTGGAAAAATTAAGAAAGTGATATAATATTTTGCATAAAGGTGAATTATGAGCGGACACAATTTAATTACTATTAATAACTGTAATGTTGAAGGATCTAAAAAGACTGCACTCCAGAATATTAACTGGAATTTTAAAACAGGTGAATCCTGGCTTGTAATTGGACCAAATGGCGGTGGAAAGGCTGATTTTCTAAAGGCAATCTGTGGTCAAATGAATATTGTTCCGGACTCGGCTTATTCTGACAGCATTTATTCTAATATCTTTGATGATTCTGTAGAGATTGTTTCTTTGGAACGAGCGGCCGCTCTAATTGAAGAAGAACGCAACAATGATGAAAGTGAATATGTAGAAGGCGGAGTTGATATCGGAAGAACAGGTCGCGTTTTCTTAGCCGAGGCTATTTTAGGAGCAAAGGTAAAGAAAAACAGAGCCCTGCCTGATGAAGCAAAAAAGCTTGAAGCTTACCCTGAAGTAAAGCTCTGCGGCATTGAAGGAATTCTTGATCGTGGGCTTAAATATATGTCTACAGGCGAAATTCGTCGTACATTACTTTGCAGAGCTTTGATAAGTAAAAAGAAACTTTTGATCTTAAGCGATCCATTTGCAGGGCTTGATGTTGAAAGCCGGAAAATTCTTCTTGATTTTTTTGATACAATTGCAAAGAAACAGCTTGATGATAATGCTTCACTTGATTTTCCGAGAATTATTCTTGGAATGGAACGATATCATGAAATTCCTGATGCGATAAATATGGTATTGGAATTTTCTGATAAAAAGATTTCATATTGTGGACCAAAGTCTGATTATGAAAAACTTCTGAATGATAGAAATTCCCTTAAAGAGAAAGATAGAGAAAAAAATCGTGCAGAGTTTGAAAATGATGTAGAAAAAATCAAACAGGAAACTTTCTTTTTACATACTGAAAAAATTGCAGATGATAAAGAAGTTCTAATTGAAATGAACAACGTAAATGTGGGCTGGGGTGATAATAGAGTTCTTATTGATCTTAACTGGAAGTTGAATAAGGGCGAACACTGGCTCATTCGTGGTCCTAATGGTTCAGGTAAAACAACATTCCTTGAGCTTATTACTGGCGATAATATGCAGGTATTCAGTAATGACATTAAATTATTTGGTTCCCGTCGTGGTTCTGGTGAAACAATCTGGGATATTAAGAGAAAGCTGGGAATTGTTTCGTACCGCCTTCATGTTGAGTACCGCATGGTCAATTCAACAACTTTGGAAAATGTAATTATTTCTGGATTCAGAGATTCTATTGGTTTGTATGAAGCAGCAACCGATGTAGAAAAAGCTGCAGCAAAGAAGTGGCTTCAGTTAGGCGGTTTTGCAGGTCGTGAAAAAGAAGCATTTGGTTCAATCAGTTATGGTGAACAGCGTGCAATTTTGATTTTGAGAGCTGCGGTTAAGTGTCCGCCTATTTTGATTCTTGATGAACCTTGCCATGGTCTTGATGAAGGATTCAGACAGAAGATTCTTGATCTTCTTGAAATCGTAGCTAACAGTGGAACAACTACTTTACTTCATGTAACTCATGATCCATCTGAAGTTCTTGAATGTGAAAAAAATATTTTAGAATTTCACCCAAAAGAGACTCCAATGTATAAGATAATTTGCCGATAATTAACTATCAGATTATCACCTGTCTGTTTTATGGAAATTCCTTTAAACAGGCAAATTGGAGAAAACATGACAAATAAATCATTCGCAACAAAATTTCTTGGAATGTGCATTTTACTTGCCTTATGTTCAGTTTGTGTATTTGCAGAAGCAAAAAAGTATGAACCTGTAACAGAAAAAACCATCACAGAAGATGGAGTAATGCTTCCAGGTTATACTTACCCATATAAATGGAATAGTGAAATCAGTGGTGACCCCGTATTATTCGAAGAAGTTTGGGGTTACGTAATGATAAGCCGTCTTAAAGATTATGATGATGAAACTCCGTTAACAGATGTTGGTCTTTTTGCCGCAGAAGTTAACAGCTACGGCGAACTTACAAATGTTCCAAAAAGAAGTGCTGTTGGTACAAAATTCAAAGGTAGAGTACATCTTGTAACAATTTGCGAAAGTACTTCGCTTTCACATTTTTGTATTGATCCTAAATATGGTGTTCGTGACAAAATCGTTGAAGGTCTTCTTGAAGCAGTAGAAGAATTTGACGGCCTTCAGGTTGACTGGGAATTGATTCCTGGCCGCGATGCTGATAATTTTTATTCTTTCCTTAAAGAATTGAAAAAAGGTCTTGGAAAGAAGCCTTTGACAGTATGTGTTCCTGCAAGAACAAAGACTTTGAAGCAGGATGTTTATTCATACGAAAAAATCGGAAAAATTGCAGACCGCATAATGATTATGGCTTACGATGAACATTGGACTGGCGGACCTGCAGGTTCTATCGCTTCAATGGACTGGTGTGAAAAAATTGCTGACTATGCAAAAACTGTCTGGCCTGCAAATAAATACATTTTCGGCCTTCCATTCTATGGTCGTATCTGGGGAAACAAATCGGTAAAGCAGGCACTGGCATTTAACGGAATGAACAGAACTGCACACGAAAATAATGTTGTAACAATTGAGCGTGAACGGGGAGTTCCTCATTATAACTATACTGTGTCTGTTGATGTTGAAGGCTGGTACGAAGATGCATACTCAATTGTTGAGCGTTCCCGCATGTATAAAAAGAAGGGTTATAAATGTATTGCATTCTGGCGTATGGGTCAGGAGGATGTAGCTGTCTGGGACTGGATTGGAAATAAAAAAACTGGAACAGATCCTTTGACAGAGCAGATTGGTATAAAAGCTCTTGAAGAAAAGGAAGAAGAGAAAAACTAATATCTTCTTATATATAATTGTAATAAACCCCTTTTTTCTGTAAAATTATTTTCTACAGATAATAAGGGGTTTTTTTATGATTTTTTCACCAATAGAAATTCAAGAAACAGTAAATATGTTCATGCGCCAGAAGCTTGATATCCGTTGTATTACAATGGGAATTTCACTTCTCGATTGTGCAGATTCAGATCCTAAACGTGCCTGCGACAAAATCTATGATAAGATTATGAAGAAAGCAGGGAATCTCGTAAAAACAGGTCAGGATATCGAAAAAGAATTCGGTGTTCCTATCATTAACAAGCGTATTTCTGTTACACCAATTTCACTGGTAGCAGGAGCAAGCAACGCTACAAATTATGTTCCTTACATTAAAACTCTTGATAAATGTGCTCATGAACTTGGAGTTAACTTCATTGGTGGATTTAGCGCTCTTGTTCAAAAGGGAATTACTCCAGCTGACCGCATTTTGATTGATTCTATTCCTGAGGCATTGGCTACAACTGATTTTGTATGTTCATCTGTAAACGTAGGTTCTACAAAATCTGGTATTAATATGGACGCAGTAAAATTGATGGGTGAAACAATCGTAAAGACTGCAGAAGTTTCTAAATCTTGCGAAGTTAACGGTTGTGCAAAGCTTGTTGTATTCTGTAATGCTCCTGAAGATAACCCATTTATGGCAGGTGCATTCCACGGACCTGGAGAAGGTGACTGTGTAATCAACGTTGGTGTTTCTGGTCCTGGTGTAATTCTGGCAGCTGCTAAAGAATATAAAGGTAAACCAATCAACGAGCTTGCTGATGGTATTAAAAAGATGGCATTCAAGATTACTCGTATGGGTCAGCTCGTTGGTTCAGAAGCAGCTCGCCGCCTTGGTGTAGATTTTGGTATTCTCGACCTTTCACTGGCTCCTACACCTGCTGTTGGTGACTCTGTTGCCCGCATTCTTGAAGAAATCGGACTTGACGGTGCAGGTGCTCCTGGTACTACAGCTGCTTTGGCTATGCTTACAGATATGGTAAAGAAAGGCGGCGTAATGGCATCAACAAATGTTGGTGGTCTTTCTGGCGCATTCATTCCTGTTTCAGAAGATGAGGGAATGATTGAAGCTGCAACAAAAGGTTCTATCTGCCTTGAAAAACTCGAAGCTATGACAACTGTTTGTTCAGTTGGTCTTGATATGATCGCTATTCCAGGCGACACTCCAGCAACTACAATTTCTGGAATCCTTGCTGACGAATTTGCAATCGGTATGGTTAACAACAAAACAACAGCGTGTCGCCTGATTCCAGCACCTGGAAAGAAAGCCGGGGAATGGGTTGAATTTGGCGGCTTGCTTGGTGGTTGTCCTGTAATGCCTGTAAGCAAGTTTGGTTGTGCAGACTTTATTAACCGTGGTGGTCGTATTCCTGCCCCAATTCATAGCTTTAGAAACTAGTAATTTATTAAAAGGAGTAACAAATGGATTTACAGTTAATCGCAAAAATCGCTGCCTTTGTACTTTACCTTGGTATGATGATTTTTATCGGTTTAAGAAGTGCCAGCAAGAACACAAGTTCTGCAGACTTCTTCTTGGGAGGACGTAAAGTTGGTCCTTGGGTATCAGCTCTCAGTGCTGAAGCTTCTGACTCATCAGCATGGCTTTTGATGGGACTTCCTGGTTTGTGTTACCTTGGTGGTGTTAAAGAAGCATTCTGGACAGCAATCGGTCTTATCATAGGAACATATTTGAGCTGGTTGTTTGTTGCAAAACCACTGCGTAAATGTTCAATTACATTCGGTGATTCAATTACAATTCCTGAATTCCTTTCTAACCGTTTCAATGATAAATCCCATGTTCTTTCGTCTGTTTCAGTTCTTTTCATTGTATTGTTCTTTACAATTTATACAGCATCTGGATTTGTTGCTTGTGCTAAATTGTTCAACTCAGTATTCGGACTTAACTATTATGCAGGTCTTGCAATCGGTCTTGTTGTAATTCTTTGTTATACAGTTACTGGTGGTTATACAGCTGTTTGTACAACAGACTTTGTTCAGGGAATGTTGATTGTAATCGCATTTGTTATTTCTGCCATAATTGGTGTTATTGCCCTTGGTGGTCCATCACAGGCAATCGAAGCTGTTAAAGGCTTCAATGCACAGGCACTTGCTGGAGCTTTCGGTGAAGCAATTCAGGGTAAATTCGTAAGCAACTCTTCTTACTCAGCAATGGGTATTGTATCTGCTCTTGCCTGGGGTCTCGGATACTTTGGTATGCCACATATCATCGTTCGCTTTATGGGAATCCGTTCTAATGCAGAAGTTTCAAAAGCTCGCCGCATTGGTATTATTTGGATGATTATTTCTTATGTAGGAACATTCCTTATCGGTACATTAGGAACTGTATATTTGATTAAAGCTGTTGGTCCAGACGGATTAAAGTTTGCAGCTCACGATGGACAGACATTGCTTGGACCTGGAACAGAAAATGTAGTAATTGAAGGAATTGCAAATCTTTTCAAAGGTGATGCAGAAACAGTATTCTCTGCAACAATGTTGAAAATGTTCCCTGCTTTTATCGCTGGAATCTTCCTTTGTGCTATTCTTGCTGCTTCAATGTCTACTGCAGACTCACAGCTTCTTGCTGCATCTTCTGCTGTAGGTCAGGATATTTTCAAAGGTCTTATTAAAAAAGATGCTGCTGAAAAAGATGTAATGACAGTAAGCCGTGTTACAGTATTCCTTATTGCATTGATTGCTCTGTTCCTTTCTTTGAATCCTAATTCTTCAATCTTTAACCTTGTATCATTTGCATGGTCAGGATTTGGTGGAACATTCGGTCCATTGGTATTGCTTGCTCTTTACTGGAAACGTACAACAGCACCTGGAGCTATTGCAGGTTTGGTTTGTGGTGGTATTGTTGATGTTGTATGGCACTACATTCCATCTTCAGTACATCCAATTTTTGGTTTGTACGAAATCCTTCCAGCTTTCGTAGTTTGTCTTTTGGTAACAATCATTGTAAGTTTGTGTACAAAGGCTGACACAGAAGTAATGGCTAAGTTTGACGCTTACAAAAAACTTGCAGACTAATTTTACTTTACGTTCCCTCTCTGAAAATGAAAGGGAACAGGCTGTACATTTTATTGAGTATCGCGAAATTGAATGTACAGCCTTGATGGAAGCTTTATTATCAGGCGCAGAAGATATTTATGTTCTGGAAAATTCCAGAGATAAAAAATTCTGTGCTTTATTTTATTTAAGAAACACCTCTACACTTTTTCATTTTATTCCTTTTTTGAGTGAAGATAAAAATCCCGATTATAATTTTACTGACGGCGAAAAAATTGAAGTTAAGAAACTGATTTCTGATTTTTTACAAACGCAGAAAATATTCTGTGTTTATGGCGAAGCATATGGCGGAGAATATATAAAAGAAATTCTTTTGAATAATGGTAAAGAAATGATAACTTCAATTGATTACATTTTGATGAAGAATGATTTTAGCTCGGAGATGTTTAAATCAGAAATCAGTATTCGAAATAATTGGAAAAAATTGAATGTAAGAAAATGTTCAGTTGATGATATGGAATTACTTGTGGATCTTGAACGCGGCTACAGTGAAGAAGAAGTTCAGATTATGGAACATAAGGTAACAGATCAGATTATTAAATTTGTTTTGAATAAATCACTTAACAGTCAGACGGTGATGGCAGCGTTTAAAATTGAAGGTGCAAGACTTTGCGCTATTGCTAAAGCCGCCACAAATGCAAAAGGAAAAAACTATTATCAGATTGGCGGTGTTTACTGTCAGAAAGAAAACCGCAATCAAGGATATACGAACTTCGTAATGCAGCATCTTTTGCGATATATTCAGGCAGAAGGGAAAACTGCAAATTTGTTCGTAAAAGAAAAAAATGAACCGGCAAAAAAATTATATGGGAACCTTGGTTTCATTCCCACCGGAAAATATCAGATATCATATTTTCAAAAATAAGTTTGTTCTATATAATTTATTTAATATATTAATATAAAGATAAATATTTTTTTGTTTAAATAAAGGAGCCGAAAATGGCAGACAGCAAGATTGAAGAAACAGTAGAAGAGGCATTGGAAATGTATCGTCCAATGTTGCAGGCAGATGGTGGTGACTGTGAGCTTATCAACATCGATGAAGAAAACCGTGTTCATTTAAAATTGACTGGTGCCTGTGGTTCTTGTCCGATGGCAACAATGACATTAAAAATGGGAATCGAACAGTATCTTAAAGATGCGTGCCCAGAAGTAAAGGAAGTTGTTCAGGACAACTAATCGTTAATTAAAAATTCCCGTTATATAAGGAAAATCAATGAAAATCGAAAAAGATAAACTGGTACAGATTCATTACACACTTACAAACAAAGAAGGCAAAGAACTTGATTCATCAAGGACTGTTGGTCAGCCTTTGGAATACATTCATGGTCACAGATATTTGATTCAGGGCCTTGAAGATCAGCTTGAAGGAAAAGAACAGGGCGATAAATTTATTGCAGAAGTAAAAGCCGCTGATGCTTACGGTGAATATGACGAAAGACTTGTGATTGATATTCCTCGCGAACAGTTTGCTGATGGAATTGAAATCAAACCTGGAATGCAGTTTCAGGGACAGAGTGCGATGGGTCCAACAATTGTGACTGTAAAAGAAGTTGGTCCTGACACAGTTAAAGTTGATGCTAACCATGAGCTTGCAGGTCAGGATTTAACTTTCGATGTTGAGGTTGTACTTGTTCGTGATATGACTGAAGATGAAGTAAAACAGATGGAAGCAGCTATGAGCGGTTGCGGCGGCGGATGTGGTGGCTGTGGCGGTGGTTGCGGATCATCTGAAGGTTGTGGTTCAGAAGGTGGTTGCGGCTGTGGTGGCGGATGTGGATCTGGTGGTTGTGGTTGTAACTAAATTCATTTTTGTACTTTATTTACAATTTCTGCAGTTACTTTAGAAGGACCAAGTGAACCCGGATTAATTGTTATATCAGCCAGCATGGAATATTTTTTTGTACGTTCTTCATAGAAGTTATGAAAATATGCACGTACATCATCAATAGTGGCCGGATTCTTTTTTGCGATGTATGATGGTAAAGATGATTGATCGGTAATATTATTATTGCCGTCAGTTTTTGCTTCGCGAACAATTCTGTCTGCGGCGGTTTTTTCATCAACATTTAAATAAACAAAAATAGAATTGGTTGCTAAGTGACGAACAGCTTCTTCGTTTTCGCAGATACCGCCGCCTGTTGCAACGATTACAGGTTTAGATTCAAGAATTGATTTTAGATGCTGGCAGGCAAGTTTTTCTGCTCCAAGAAAAGAATCTTTTCCTTCAGTGTTATAAATTTCGCGAGGCGATTTTCCCATCAGTTCCTGGATAACATCATCGGTGTCGTAAAATTCACAATTATACTTAGCAGCAAGTGCACGGCCTTGTGTAGTTTTTCCTGAGTGTTTAATTCCAACTAAAATAATTGATTTATTTAATGCCATATTTTTATTATATCTTGCTTAATTGCAAAAGTCCAACTGATATTGTATTCTTATTTTATGAACATATATTCGGCAATAATTCTTTGTTTTGTTCCTTTAGTAACAGTCTTTTTGCTTCTCAAAATTCTGGTAGAAGGTATTTCTATTGTTAAAGAATTATTGGCATGTTTAATTGGATTGATTGCTGTGATTCCGATTACTGTTTTACAGTTTTGTTTTGGAGATCTTTTATTATTCAAAAATAATCTGTTCTTTTCTTTATTATTCAGATCAGTTGTATTGTATGGATTGATTGAAGAAGGAATTAAAGGTGGAACCTTATTTCTATTTCCAGTAAAAAAAATTGACGGACGATTAATGTTTTATTATTCGATCCTTGCTGGTCTTTTTCTTGGATGCTTTGAATCAGTTATCTATGTATTACGTGCTATTCAGGATGTAAGTTCTCATGGTGGTGAAGTTCTATTACATTTAATATTTATCCGATCATTTACTGCAATTGTGATTCATTCATTTTGTGCATCATTGTTGGGAATGTTTGTGTACGGAATTAAAAATAAGAAAGTTATGATTGGTGCAGCTTTGAGTGCGGTATTGCTTCATGGGTTGTACGACTTTTTTGTGATCTTGAATAGTCCGATAAATTATTTTGCTTATGCAGCAATTGCTTTGCTTCTTCTTGAAACTAGACTCTATTATGTAAAAATTAAAAATATTGATTCAGAATTAGGAAAGATCTAAATTTCTAGATCAAAGGAATATAAACGAGGAGTACAAAATATATGAACATGCTATTTGAAAGAAAACTTGCCCTTCCAATGGAAGTAAAAGAAATGAATCCGTTGACTCACGAAATGGCTGAGACAGTTGAGAAAAAACGTGTTGAAATTAAAAATGTTTTCGAAGGAAAATCGGATAAGATCATTCTTGTAATTGGACCTTGTTCAGCTGATAACGAAGACAGTGTAATCGATTACATTTCTCGCCTTATGCCTGTACAGGAAAAAGTGAAGGACAAGATTTTAATCGTTCCACGTATTTATACAAACAAGCCACGTACAACAGGCGAAGGTTATAAAGGAATGCTTCATCAACCTGATCCAAATGCAAAACCAGATATGTTCAAGGGAATTATCGCAACCCGCCATCTTCATATGCGTGCCGTTGCAGAAACTGGATTTGCCTGTGCTGATGAAATGCTGTACCCGGAAAATTACCGCTACCTTGACGATCTTCTTGGATACGTTGCTGTAGGTGCCCGCTCAGTAGAAGACCAGCAGCACCGTCTTACAGCAAGCGGCATCGAAGTTCCAGTAGGAATGAAAAACCCAACAAGTGGTGACTTTACCGTAATGATGAACGCAATCCTTGCTGCCCAGAAAAAACACACATTCATCTACCGCGGCTGGGAAGTTCACTCAGAAGGAAATCCACACGCACACGCAATTCTCCGCGGTTCAACATCAAAGCACGGAAACAATGTTCAGAACTATCACTACGAAGATCTTATCCGCCTCTGCGACGAATATGACAAACGTGAACTTTCTAACCCTGGAGTTATCGTAGATACAAACCACTCAAACTCAAACAAAAACCCATTGGAACAGCCAAGAATTGTATTCGATGTTCTTCACTCAGCACGCCACGACGAAAGAGTTAAAAAACTGGTCAAAGGCTTCATGATTGAAAGCTACATCGAAGACGGTGCCCAGAAACCAGGGGACGGCTGCTATGGTAAATCAATCACAGACCCATGTCTCGGCTGGGGAAAAACAGAAAAATTGATTTACGACATTGCGGAACAGGTGTAAATTCAAAATTGAAAAATGGCGACACTTTTGTGTCGCCTATTTTGTGAGAGCACTGTTGCTGGTAGTAATAATAGTCTATTTTACACAAGCTTTAACAAACTCAACAAACAAAGGACCTGCATTGTTTGGACGCGACTTAAACTCAGGATGGAACTGAACACCGATGTGGAAGTGGTCAGCAACTTCTACTGATTCAACAAGCTTATCGTCTGGACTTGTACCACTGATGATTAAGCCGGCTTTTGTAAGTTCTTCACGGAAATCATTGTTGAACTCGTAGCGGTGGCGGTGACGTTCTTCGATTTCTTTTGATTTGTATGCTGATTCAAGAATTGTTCCAGGAACTACTTTACAAGGATATTTTCCAAGTCTCATAGTTCCACCCATGATAACGCCTTCCTGATCTTTCATAAGGTCGATAACTGGATGTGCACACATTTCGTCAAATTCGCGGCTGTTTGCATCTTCGTAGCCCAGAACTGTTCTTGCATATTCAATAACTGCAATTTGCATTCCAAGACAGATTCCAAAATAAGGAAGCTTGTTTACACGAGCATAACGGCAGGCACAGATCATTCCTTCAATACCGCGGTTTCCGAAGCCACCAGGGAGAATGATACCTGCACAGTCTTTGAATACTTCTGGAGCTGTTGCATCAGTAACTGAATCACTGTCGACCCATTTGATGTTTACTTTTTTTCCTACAACAAAGCTTGCGTGGTTTAAAGATTCAACGATACTCAAATATGAATCGTGAAGTTTTACGTATTTTCCTACAAGTGCAATCTGAACTTCGCCGTTGCGGGCATGGATGCTGTCTACCATTGCTTTCCATTCTGAAAGGTCAGGAGCTTTTACATCCAGACCAAGTTCGCGGCATACAACGTCGTCCATTTTCTGGTCGTGGAGCATAAGTGGAACTTCGTAAAGGCTAGGAAGTGTTGTGTTGTTGATTACACAGTCTTCGGCAACGTTACAGAAGAGCGAAATCTTTCTGCGGATGTCTGGAGGAATTTCTTCGTCACAGCGTGTTACGATGATGTCTGGATGGATTCCAACGCCCATGAGCTCTTTAACGGAATGCTGTGTTGGTTTTGATTTGAATTCATCTGAACCGCTGATGTATGGAACGAGACATACGTGAATGAAAAGACAGTTGCGGCGACCAACTTCCAAAGCAAGCTGACGGATTGCTTCGAGGAATGGCTGACTTTCGATATCACCGGTTGTACCACCGATTTCTACGATACAGACATCGGCCTGTGTTACTTCTGCGTTCTTCTGAATGAACTCTTTGATTTCGTTTGTTACGTGTGGAATAATCTGAACTGTCTGACCAAGGTATTCACCCTGGCGTTCTTTGTTGAGCACGTTCCAGTAAACGCGTCCTGATGTAAGGTTTGAATATTTGTTAAGGTTTTCGTCGATGAATCTTTCGTAATGACCAAGGTCAAGGTCAGTTTCTGCACCATCTTCTGTTACGAAAACTTCACCGTGCTGGAATGGGCTCATTGTACCCGGGTCGATGTTCATGTAAGGATCAAGTTTCTGTGAAGCAACTTTCAATCCGCAGCATTTAAGAAGACGACCAAGTGAAGCTGCGGTAATTCCTTTTCCTAATCCTGAAACAACACCACCAGTTACAAAAATAAATTTACTCATATTCAAACCCCTTACGGTAACAAAAGAAGAGGTCGTAGATTTTACTGTGAGAACTGTCTGGTGACAGTTTCGCCATAAAATCTACGACCTCTTTGCCGTATAAATAATATTATATTTCATCGGTAATTTTTGTTCAATATGACTAATAAGTGAATTATTCCAAGTTAAAAAAAAATAAAAATTTTGGTGATGATATTTAAGATTTTTTTTGAAAGATAGTATAATATAGTAGTTGCTAAAAAATTAATAAGGAGGAAAGTTGATGGATAAGAAAGCGATGTATAAACTGAGCTATGGATTATTTGTCCTGACCGCTAAAAATGGCGAAAAAGACAATGGTTGTATTATTAATACAGCAATTCAGGCTGCTTCCACACCAAATCAAATCAGCATTTGTGTAAACAAAGCAAACTATACGCACGATATGATTTTGAGTACAAGGGAATTTACAATTTCCGTAATCAGTCAGAAAGCAGATTTTGAACTTTTTAAGCATTTTGGATTTCAGTCAGGAAAAGATGTTGATAAGTTCAAGAATTACAGTTTCTGTAAACGTGGCAGTAATGGGATAATGTACATTACAGAAGGAACAAATGCGTTCATTTCGGTAAAAGTTGCAAAAACAGAAGATCTTGGATCTCATACAATGTTTGTTGGTGAAATTACCGATATGGAAGTTCTTGCAGAAACACCGTCTGCAACTTATGAATATTACATGAATAATATCAAGCCAAAACCCGATGCAGTTGGAAAGACTGCAGATGGTCAAACAATCTGGCGTTGTAAAATCTGCGGTTATGAATATGTAGGTGAAGAATTACCTGAAGATTTTATCTGCCCTACATGTAAACATCCTGCAGCTGATTTTGAAAAAGTTGTCAGTGAAAAAACTCAGGCATTAAAGGAAAATTCCTTATCAAATAAAAACACAAACACAATGGAGGATAACAAAATGAAAAAATGGGTATGTCCAGTATGCGGTTACATTCACACAGGAGACCAGCCACCAGCAGAATGTCCTGTATGTCATGTTAAGGGAGACAAATTCAAAGAAATTCAGGGAGAAATCAAACTTGCTGCTGAACACGAATATGGTGTTTATGCAAAGACTGTAAAAAACAATCCTGATATTTCTGCTGAAGATAAAAAATATATTTTTGAACAGCTTATGGCTAACTTCCAGGGGGAATGTTCAGAAGTTGGAATGTATCTTTGTATGGCACGCATTGCTCACCGTGAAGGATATCCAGAAATCGGACTTTATTGGGAAAAAGCTGCACATGAAGAAGCTGAACACGCTTCAAAATTTGCAGAGCTCCTTGGTGAAGACCTTGAACCACACATGAAGGCTACAACAAAAGATAACCTTGCATGGCGTGTAGACTGTGAATTTGGTGCAACACAGGGCAAGTTTGACCTTGCAGCTTGTGCAAAGAAAAATAACCTTGATGCAATTCATGACACAGTTCACGAAATGGCTCGCGACGAAGCTCGTCACGGAAAGGCACTTAAAGGATTGCTTGAAAGATATTTCAAATAATATCTTGATAGTTCTGTAAAGAAAAATGATTTTGAAGTGTACCTCAAAGGTTGGAGACGATTTTTGAGGTACACTTTTTTTATTTATGCATAACTGTTATACAGTTTTTCAAGTTCGTCACGGCATTTGATGAATTCTAATCCAAGCTGCGGATCAAAATGTGTACCAAGATCTTCTTCTATAATCTGGAATGCCTTGTCATAACTGAAACTGTCTTTATAACAACGCTTGCTTACTAGGGCATCAAATACATCTGCTAAAGCCATGATTCTTGCTTCAAGTGGAATTTCTGTGCGGCTGATTTTTTCTGGATAGCCCTGACCGTTCCATTTTTCGTGATGGTAGTGGGCTACGTTGATGGCGATCTGTTTAAATTCCTGGTCATCAACGGATGAAAGAACATTTTCTACAATGCGGGCGCCTTCGGCGCTATGGGCTTTCATTTTTTCGTATTCTTCATCAGTGAACTTTCCTGGTTTTCTTAAGATGGCATCATCGACAGCGATTTTTCCAAGGTCGTGCATTGGGGCAGCTTTGATAATTGAATTGTAAAAGCTGTCGGGAAGATCTTTGTATTCGTCTATGGTTTTCAAATGCTCTGAAAAAATTCGGACACAGTCACTGGTTCTTTTAATGTGGCCACCGGTACTGTTGTCGCGGCTTTCTACCATTGTGGCCATTCCAGTGATGATGGAATTTTGTATTTCAATGATTTTCTTTGTTTTATCGTTGATGGATTCTGTCATTTCATCAAGGGTGTCGCAAAGTTCCCCAAAAGAATCATTGGAAACAAAATGAATTTTAGATGTATAGTCACCTTCTTTGATTTTAAGGATTCGATCTTTAATCTTTTTTAATGGAGTAGCAAAGTAAGTATAAAGTGCAACGGTGATATCAATTCCAAATGAAAGAGAAACACCTAAAACGATATAGGAGTTTAATCCAATGGAAAAATTGTAATGTTCGCTTAACGAAAGAATTAAAGTCAGAAGAATGATTACAGGAAATAAAGTGACAGAAATATAATTGATGATAAAAAGGAACATTACAGATAGACGTTTTGTTCCGGCATATTGATAAAGGTGACCATCTGAAAAATATTTTGGTAAAACAAATTTTCTGTGAATTGTTTCCATAATGAAATATGAAAAAGTGAAGGTAACTAAAGATTCAATCAATACATTTAATAAAGAAGCTTTCACGATAAATGAGATGTCAAGGTTAAAGCCTTTGTTCATTGCGTAAATAATAATTATGATTTCTTCTGTAAAATAAAAAAGCCAGCCCGTGATTCCGATTGTGGAATAAACAAGAGGAAGATTTATTATATGACTTTCAATTTTTTTTCCGGCAAAAGCAACATAAGAAATACAAAGTATAACTGGTAGAAGAAAGCTTATGTATTGAGTGTTATTTATGAAAGTGTATTGTGAAAGAAAATCAATCCATTCAGTAAAAGCAGGATTTGTAAAGTAATCACTTTGAAAAATATTAGGCAGCAATACCCCAACAAGATTAGCGCTTGCGGTAATAATTCCATAAGTTAGTGATAATATGGTTATATTTTTTCTAGTCATTGTCATATTGTCAGTATACCATAAAATCATTCTTCGCAAAATTAGAATAAGGAGAAATTGAAAGCTCGCCGGCCAGTCAAGTTGCCTATGGCTTAAACAAAATTAACCTCTACCACAAAAACAGCAGTTGAAGTGCAGCAATTACAAGGCAGATTATATTAATCCTTTTTCCCAGTCTACGATTTTTTCGATTTTGTTCAATTTCTTTTTTTGAACTGCAGCAGACGATTCCTACAATTGAAATAGGAATTGCAGGAAGAAGAATGAAGTCTAAGAAAAGTTTTAGTGCAATCAGAATAAGGGCAAAAAAGGCAGTTCCAATAGCATGCTCTCCCGTAGTGTTAGATAAATTTTCATGCATGGCATTTGCTAAAGTTATGTTTGTTATTGTCTGGATAGAAAGAATAATGATGCTTGCAATTGAAATCTTGTAGCCTGTAGAAGTTGTTCCATTTTCTAAATCAAATATTTGCTCATCGTTAAATTTATTAGTCAGATTTTTTACAAACAAGATTGAAATTACCCAGAAATAGATATCAAAAATCAAAGGGATGAACAATCTGAACATCTGATATTTAATTATGTATGATATACAAAACAACCATTTGCACGAATAAAAAATGTAGAAAGGGGATAATGGAAAGCTGATACCCGAATGATTTGAAAGTAAACAGTAAATGATACCAAGAAAAAATACATGCAATGATATAAAGCAATACATAATTTTTTATTTTAACGCAGGTTTTAAGATCTTTAATATGTTCCAATTTTTTTGAAAGAATAATGAATGCAATAAGTGGCAAAAGAGATAAAAATTCTGTGAAAAGAGAAATGAAAACTTGTGAAACTTTAAAATCGGAATTCAAAAGATATCGGATAAGATTATAGATCGTATATAAAAAATCAGCAGCTGCTAAAATTATGTATAAAAGTGAAAAGTTGATTTGTTTCTGGTTTTTATTCTGCATAAGATTACCTGGTTTTCCTGTATTACTATAACACTATTTTTGTGATATTCTAAAATTATTGCAATAAGTATTATGAACAAAAAATTAAACTTTCTTATTCTATCAGCAATATTTTTATTTTCTCAAATGGCATTTGGCGTAAGTCATTCAGATACTCCTGTGATTTATGAAAACAGGGAACCAATAAATAGCAATATAATAAAAGTCTATAAATTAGATTTGGATCTGACACAAAAAGCCAACACATCTGAAATTGAAATTCCAAAAGGGAAAATTCAGCTTAAAACTTTGGATGGAACTATGACAGCAGTTTGCGATGAAAAGATTCTGATTGATGCTGATGATGTAAGAGAACTTGATGTCCTCAATAATCATTTTTCAATCTGTTGTATTTACACACCAGAGGAAATTGAAAAGTTTAAAGTTATAAAAGATGATTATATTAATCAATATCTTGCTGTAGAAATAAATGGAGTTTTGACCGGAACAACTATTTTAATGGATTGTATGGCTGATGCCCGTGTTATAAATTTTTATTTTGAGTTTGGAAGAATTATAAATGATGACGATGTTTCAAGATTTGTAAATACAGCGCCTCTTGTTTATGATTACAGAGTTGTTATCAGGGACATTGACGGTATACCTTTTTCTGCAACCATAGAAGAAGCTCAGAAAATTCTTGAAGCAAAGTCGGTTGAATATACAGTTGAAGAAAATATAAGTCCGGTAAAAGATTTTGATCAGGCAAGCTATTTTATTTATCTTAGACCCGGACAGAAATTATTTGAAAAAACTTTAAAAGAAGGTTACTTGGGATTTAATTCAAATGGACTTTACTCTTTGACTTTGATTTTTGAAGAAGATGTGGAAGGAGAAGTTCCATATGTAAAGTTTATTGAAAACTTCATAGAAAAGTATCAGTTTACAAAGATTGATAATGACGGGCTATTTTTATATTCCTGCAACAACATTTCATTGGAAAATCCTCAATATGCTGCTTATTTTTATGAAGATAAGTACAGGTTAAGTATTAGAAAATAACTAATGCAAATTCGAGTTGAACACTATGCAAAGCTTAAATAACGGATAATACGTTATTAAGCTTCCAATAGTGAAGCAAGAAAAAAAGACAGATATTCTTTTTTTTGACTAGCTGTGATTGATATCAACCAGACAAAGGTTATTTACATCAAACTTACTTAAAAGACAATCGGCCATTGCATTGGCTGTATCGATTGCTGTAAAACAGTCGATGTCGTGTTCTACTGCAAGGCGGCGGAGTTTTACACTTTCTGCAACCGGGTCACGGCCTTTTGCAGAAGTTGAAACTACGTAATCTATTTTTCCGCTTTCAAGAAGTGTCATTACGTTATCGTTGTAGTTTTCGTGAACTTTTGCAACGTGTGTTACTTCCATTCCGGAACGCTCGATTGTACTTGCGTTTCCGCTTGTAGCATAAAGCTTAAATCCAAGGTCGTAATATTTCTTTGCAAGGGCAGGAAGTTCTGGTAAATCTGACTGTCTTACGCTGAACAATACTGCTGCATCTTTTTTCTGTGCAGGATGAATCATTTTCCATCCGGCAGCAAGCATTCCTTTGTAGATTGCTTCTTCTACAGTTGGTGCGATTCCGAGAACTTCACCTGTAGACTTCATTTCAGGACCCAAGTGTGTATCAACGTCCATCAGTTTTTCAAAGCTGAACACAGGAACTTTTACTGCAAAATATTTCTGTCCACGATAAAGGCCTGTACCAAAGCCCATGTCTTTAACTTTTTCACCAAGCATTGCACGGGTTGCAAGTTCTACCATTGGAACGCCTGTAACTTTACTCAAGTATGGAACTGTTCTTGAAGAACGTGGGTTTGCTTCGATGATGTTAAGCTGTCCGTTGTAGAAAAGCCACTGAATGTTTACAAGTCCCTGAGTTCCAAGAGCGAGAGCCATGTCTGTAGATTTTTTAACAACGATGTCTGTCATCTCCTGAGTGAATGAATATGTTGGATAAACAGCGATTGAGTCTCCGGAATGGATACCAGTTCTTTCAACGTGCTGCATGATTCCAGGAATAAGAACATCTTTTCCGTCACAGATACAGTCGATTTCAAGTTCCAGTCCTTCCATGTATTTATCAATCAAGATTGGATTTTCGATTTTCTGTGCAAGAATGATTTTCATGTATTCTTTGATGTCAGCTGAACTTCTTGCAATGATCATGTTCTGACCACCGAGAACGTAAGAAGGTCGCATCAATACTGGGTATCCAAGTTTTGCTGCGGCTTCGAGAGCTTCAACTTCTGTAAGAATTGTAAGACCTTTTGGTCTGTTAACTTCAAGTTTTTCACAAAGTTCATCAAAGCGTTCGCGGTCTTCTGCAAGGTCAATTGCATCAGCGCTTGTTCCAAGGATCTTGATTCCCTGTTCATCCAGATATTTTGCAAGTTTGATTGCAGTTCCACCACCAAAGGCAACTACAACGCCAAGTGGTTTTTCTACATTGATTACGTTCATTACATCAACTGGTGTAAGTGGTTCAAAGTAAAGTCGGTCTGCTGTATCAAAGTCAGTTGAAACTGTTTCAGGATTGTTGTTGATGATTGCAACTTCGTATCCAAGTTTTTTCAACGCCCAGATACACTGAACTGATGAGTAGTCGAACTCGATTCCCTGACCGATACGGATTGGACCAGATCCCAGAACTACGATAGTTCCCTTTGATTTTTTAGCATCTGTTTTTGCAGAAGTCATTCCGTTGAATACAGGGTCAAACTGAACTGCTGTGTTTTCCTTAGAGTGAACTTCGTTAGAATGCAGGCTCTGAATAAATGATGCAGCTTCGTTCTCTCCATCGGCTACTGAATAGAAATATGGAGTTTCGGCATCAAACTCGCCGGCACATGTATCAACCATTTTAAAGGAACGAGGTGGATAAAGCATTTCTTTTTTACCAAGCATCTCGTTTGCTTTTTCTGCGTTTGCAATGTTCTGAAGTTTCCAGAGGAACCATTCGTCAACTTTTGTTACGTTGTGAATTTCTTCAACTGTCATGCAGCCGCGTTTAATTGCCTGATAGATTGCAAAGATTCTCTGGTCTGTACACTGACCAACTCTTTCGCGGATCTTATCGTCGTTTTCAGCGGCAAACACTTTATAGTTAAGATCACTTACGCCAAGTTCACAACCGCGGACTGCTTTAAGAATAGCTTCTTCAAAGTTCTGACCTATGGCCATCACTTCTCCAGTTGCCTTCATCTGAGTTCCGAGCTTGCGGCTTGCGTATACGAATTTTTCAAATGGGAATTTTGGCATTTTAACTACAACGTAATCGAGAACAGGCTCAAAGCAGGCTGCAGTTTTCTTTGTTACGAAGTTAGGAATTTCATCAAGGTTAAAGCCTACAGCGATGAGGGCTGCAACTTTTGCGATTGGGTAACCAGTTGCTTTTGAAGCCAGAGCTGATGAACGGCTTACACGAGGGTTAACTTCGATTACGGCATATTCAAATGTATCAGGGTTAAGAGCAAACTGACAGTTACATCCACCTTCGATTTCCAGAGCCGAAATAATGTTCAGGGCAGCAGAACGGAGCATCTGATATTCTTTATCAGCAAGTGTTACAGTTGGAGCAATTACGATTGAATCTCCTGTATGAACACCAACCGGATCAAAGTTTTCCATTGAACATACAGTGATTACGTTTCCAGAATGGTCCCGCATTACTTCAAATTCAACTTCCTTCCAGCCTGAAATACATTTTTCAACAAGAATCTGATGAATTGGCGAACGGTGAAGACCGTTGTGTGCAATTTCGTCAAACTCTTTTTCGTTGTAGGCAATTCCACCACCTGTACCACCGAGAGTAAAGGCAGGACGAATGATTGCTGGATATCCGATTTTATTTGTAACGAAGTCGAGAGCATCTTCGTAAGTTGTTACTACTTTAGAAGGAATACAAGGTTCGCCGATTTCTTCCATTGTGTCTTTGAACATCTGGCGGTCTTCGGCCTTGTCGATTGTAAGAGGACGTGCACCAAGGAGCTGAACGCCGTGGTCTTTAAGGAAGCCTGATTTTGCAAGTTCCATTGAAAGAGTCAAACCTGTCTGACCACCAAGAGTAGAAAGAAGGCTGTCTGGTTTTTCTTTTTCGATGATACGTTCAAGTGTGCGGACATTCAATGGTTCAAGGTAAATCTCGTCAGCCATTGCGTGGTCTGTCATTAAAGTTGCTGGGTTTGAGTTAACAAGGACTACTTCAAGTCCAAGCTGTTTGAGAGCTTTGCAGGCCTGGTTTCCGGCATAGTCAAATTCTGCAGCCTGACCAATAATGATAGGTCCAGAACCGATAACCATTACTTTGTGAATATCTGGATTTAAAGGCATCTACTTTGCCTCCTTGTTAGTAAGTATGTTCTGAATGAATTTGTCAAAAAGGAAGTTTGTATCATGTGGACCGCCACATGCTTCCGGATGGAACTGAACGCTGAACGCAGGAATGTCTGTGTAAGTAATTCCTTCGCATGTTTTATCATTTGAATTGTAGAATGCAAGTTTTGCAAAAGAAGGAAGGTTGTCGCACTGAACTGCGTAACCGTGATTCTGGCTTGTAATGAATACGCGACCAGTTTCAACTTCTTTTACAGGATGGTTTCCGCCGCGATGACCGTATTTCAATTTTGAAGTTTTGCATCCGCGGGCAAGAGCTAAAAGCTGGTGGCCGAGACAGATTCCAAAAATCACAACCATCTTTTTGCCCGATGCTTGTGCATCGATGTTGTATTGTACAAGCTTAGCGATTTCTGCGATTACGCCAGTGTTGTCGGCTGGATCTCCAGGTCCGTTTGAAAGCATGATTCCGTCCGGGTCAAGCTTTAAGATGTCATCTGCTGTGTATGAATATGGAACTGTGATAACCTCGGCATTTCGTTTTTCAAGTTCACGAGGAATATTATATTTTGCGCCAAAGTCCCAGAGAACGATTTTGATTTTTTTATCGCTGTGGAAAATGTGATGGTTGATTTCTGGATAATCTTTTACCACGTTCTGTTTTTCTGAAAGCTGTATTGAAGTTGAAACAGTTTCAACTGATTGATCAACTCTGTATGCTTTGATTTTTTCTAAAAGGGAATTTTCGATAACAGGTTTTTCGATTCCTGAAATAATCATTCCGTTCATGACTCCAGATTCCCGGAGCTTTTTGGTAAGGGCGCGGGTGTCAATCTCTGCGATGCCCACGATGTTCTGTGATTTAAGGTAGCTGTCCAGGTCTGACTGACAGCGGAAGTTTGAAGGAAGAGAACAAAGTTCGCGAACGATGTAGCCTTTTAAAAAACATTTTCGGCTTTCGAAATCTTCAGGGATTACACCGTAGTTCCCGATCAAAGGGAATGTCTGGGTAACGATTTGTCCGAAATAACTTGGATCCGTCAATGTTTCTAAGTAACCGGTCATACCCGTTGTAAAAACTGTTTCGCCAATTGTGGAACCTTCGGCGCCGATAGATGTTCCTTCGAAGACTGTTCCGTCTGCCAGAACAAGGAATGCTTTGCTCACTTTGAACTCCAGAAAAAGTCAGCAGGCAAAAAAAAAAGACCTGCAAGATTTGGCCATAAAAAAAAGGGCGTTCATTCAATCGTGTAAAAACAGTTTACCTGATTGAACGAACGCCCTTGCTCGTTTTTATAACCTTTGTATTTATAGTACTTTGCAGGATTTTAGTCAATGATGCACAAATAATTCAAAGCCTTACGAAAAAAAATCGCGGGTCCCAGCGAATTACAAAAAAGAAACAATCCGCATACTTCTGTACATAAGAAACTGGGAAGTGAATAATAAAAAAGTAAACATTATGACAATAAGAAAGACTTTAAAAAGTATGTAAAACCAATTATACAAGACCAGATGTTTGTATGTTCAACTTTTAATAATATGAACTTTAGTTACTTGACGCTTGTTATTTGTAACTAGTATAATTTTTTCTTTTTGTGTAACATAAGTTACATAATGCGACAACTGTCGCTTTTTGACTATGAGGAATATCGTGTCACAAGCATATACATCTTTTTCGACAATAAATGAAATTCTTGCAGATATAAGAGAAACTTCGAGAAATACGGCTGATAAGGGGACAAAGTTTGAAACATTAATTCTGAATTATTTTTTAACAGAACCTAACTTTGCTAATCAATTGGATCATGCCTGGCTTTGGAGTGATTTTCCATGCCGTAAGGAATTTGGCGGACATGATATTGGAGTTGATGTTGTTTGTCATACTAAGAACGATGAATATTGGGCAATTCAGTGTAAATGTTATGATAGTGGAACAACGATAGATAAATCTGCCGTTGATTCATTTATTGCTACAAGTGGAAAATCTTTTAGTGACGGACTTGGAACAAAAAGATTTACTCGCCGTTATTGGGTAGACTCCCTTCCAAAGGCTCTTAATAAAAATGCTGAACTTGCAATGCAAAATCAGATGCCTTCTATTCAAAGAATAGGAGTAGATGCTTTAGGAAATTCAACTGTAGATTGGGAAAAAATCTATAAAGGCAAGAATGGTAAAGAAGCTCTTCAGGAACGAAAAGAATTAAAAGACCATCAGAAAGAAGCAATTGAGAAAGCTACTCAGCACTTTTGTATCAATGATAGAGGTAAGCTGATAATGGCTTGTGGAAGTGGTAAGACATTTACATCACTCAGGCTTGCCGAGACAATGACCAATGGAAAAGGTAAAATTCTCTTCTTGGTTCCAAGCATTTCACTTCTTTCCCAGACTCTCATGGCATGGACTGCTGATGCAGATGAAGCAATTAGTCCTATTTGTATTTGTTCAGACACAAAGGTTTCATCAAAGAAAACTACTGATGATTCTGGAATGGTTTCTGTTGAAGAACTGGCAGAACCGGCCACAACAGATGTAGAAAAAATTCGTGAGTTGATTCAAATAAAACAATCCGTAAATCCAGATGGAATGCTTGTTGTATTTAGCACATACCAATCAATTGAAGTAATTGCAAATGCTCAAAAGACAATTGGAGATGACTTTGTTTTTGATTTGATTGTTTGTGATGAAGCCCACAGAACAACAGGTGTAACCCTTGAGGGTGAAGAAGAAAGTGCCTTTGTACGTGTCCATGACAATAACTTTATCAAAGCAAATAAACGACTTTATATGACAGCAACACCTCGTCTTTATAAGACAGAAGATCAGGATAAAGCGAAAGAAAAAAATATTTATCTTTGTTCAATGGATGATGAAAATCTTTATGGAAAGGAATTCTATCGTTTATCATTTGCCGACGCTGTTAAAAAAGATCTTCTTTGTGACTATAAGGTAATCGTTCTTACAATGAACAGAAAACACCAGGATAAGATTCAGATAGAAGAAGGCGAAGATGATACCAAAGCTGAACATCTTGATGAATGGCAAAAACTCGTTGGAACTGCTGCTGCTCTCAGTAAAATTTCGTTGAATGATGATACAACTTTATATAAAGATGATCCTCAGTTAATGCATCGTGCAGTTGCATTCTGTTCAAACATAAAGGCATCTAACAAAATCAAAAATACTTTCAATGTGTTAAATAAAGACTATGCAGATAAACTAATAGAAACAAAAGACAATCACAAATATGTTCAAATAGAAAGTCGCCATGTAGACGGAAGCATGAATTCTCAGGAACGAAACTCAGATATTCAGTGGCTCAAAGATACACCAACGGATTCAAATGATTGTCGTATTCTCTGTAACGTTCGTTGTCTTAGTGAAGGTGTTGATGTTCCATCTTTGGATGCTGCAATATTCCTTAGTCCTCGCAAGTCTCAGGTTGAAATTGTTCAGTCTGTTGGACGTGTAATGCGTAAAAGCGAAGGAAAGAAATTCGGTTATCTGATTATCCCTGTTATTGTAGATGCAACAAAAGAAGCTGATAAAGCACTTGAAAAGAATAAAGATTTTCAGATTGTGTGGTCTGTTGCCTGTGCTTTGCGTTCTCATGATGATCGTTTTAACTTGTTTGTAAATAATCCTGACATGGATCCAAGCGGTGAGGGTGGAAGCGGTGGTTCAGGCGGTGGAAATCGTGGTCCTATTATTCTTGATGGTGATAAATTTGATTTTCCACAAGAGGACTTAACAACTCAATTCTATGCCCGCATGGTACAGAAAGTCGGAGACAGAAGATATTGGGTACAGTGGGCACAAGACATTGCTGAAATTGCGGAACGCCACATAAATCAGATAACAACAAAGGTTGAAACAGATAAAATTGCTCAGGATTCATTTTCAAAATTTATAGATGGTCTTCATAAGAATATTAATAAGTCGATTACGCAGCAGTCGGCAATTGAAATGCTTGCTCAGCATATAATTACAAAACCTGTTTTTGAGTCCCTTTTTGAAGGTAGTGAGTTTATTGCAAATAACCCTATTTCTAAAAGCATGCAGAATATTCTTGATATTATTGATATTAAAGCTGCAAATCAGGAAGAAGAAGAAACCCTTAACCGATTCTATGATTCTGTAAAAGAAAGAGCTTCTGGAGTAAAAACTGCTGAAGGCAGACAAAAAATAATTGTTGAACTTTACGACAGTTTCTTTAAAAATGCTTTTCCAAAAATGGTTGAGCAGCTTGGAATTGTCTATACTCCAGTGGAAGTTGTTGATTTTATCATCAACAGTGTGTCCTATGTCCTGCAAAAAGAATTTGGAAGAAACATTTCCGATGAAAATGTAAATATCATCGATCCATTTACAGGAACGGGAACGTTTATAGTTCGTCTCTTGCAAAGTGGTCTTATTCGTCCGGAAGATTTCAAACGAAAATATATGCATGAACTCAGGGCAAATGAGATTGTTCTTCTGGCTTATTACATTGCATCAATCAATATTGAGAATGCCTATCACAGTATCTTGAACAATGAAATTTTCTTCAGTAATGATGAAAAGAAATACACTCCATTTGGTGGAATATGTTTGACTGACACATTCCAGCTGGCAGAGGAAAATAAAAATCTGTTCAGCGAAATGTTCCCGGTAAATTCGAGACGTGTTCAGGAACAGATTGATACTCCAATTCATATTGTTATTGGAAATCCTCCATATTCAATTGGACAGAAAAGTGCCAACGACAATGCTCAAAATATGCATTATGAACACCTTGATAAAAAAATTGAAGAAACTTATGTAAGGGAAAGTTCTGCTGCGTTGAGTAAGGCTTGCTATGACAGTTATATAAAAGCATTCCGCTGGGCGACAGACAGACTTGATCCTTCTTGCGGTGGAATTATTGGTTTTGTTACAAACGGTTCATGGCTTGACAACAACGGACTTGATGGTTTTAGAAAGTGCATTGAAAAGGATTTTGAAAAAATCTATGTCTTTAATCTTCGTGGAAACCAGAGAACAAGTGGTGAACTTAGTAGAAAAGAAGGCGGTAAGATTTTTGGAAGCGGAAGCCGTGCTCCAATTGCAATTACAATCCTTGTAAAACGTAAAGAAAAAAATACAGATAAAGCAACAATTGTATATCGGGATATTGGTGACTATCTTACACGCGAACAGAAACTCAAAATCATTAGGAATACAAAGTCCATTGAAAATCTTGAAATGACGGAACTCCATCCAAACAAAGATGGCGACTGGATTAATTTGAGGAATGACGAATTTGCTGAATATATTCCGATTGCTCCTGAGAAGAAATTTGATGTTGCGTCGAAGTCTATTTTTAATACATTCGCCATAGGTGTTGCTACAAATAGAGATACCTGGGTTTACGGATTTTCAAAAGAAACTGTTACTAAAAATATGAAATCAATGATTTCTTTTTATAATGAAGAAGTTGAAAGAAATAGGGGAATTGAAAATAAAGAAGTTCAATCAGATTCAAAAAAAATCAGTTGGACCCGAAGTTTAAAGAAAGATGCTGAAAAAGAAATTCTACATTCATTTGATGAAGAGCAGTATGTAGAGTCAATTTATCGTCCGTTCGCAAAAGAACATTTGTATTACCACAAACCATTTATTGAATCTCCTGGACTCTGGAAACAATTATTCCCATCAAAAAATCATTCAAATCTTGTTATTTGTGTTTCAGGTGTTGGTGGAAGTAAAGAATTTTCTCCATTGATTATTGATGAAATTCCTTGTATGGATTTAGTTGAAAAATCTCAATGTTTCCCTCTTTATTATTATACAGAGAATGAAGAAAATCAAAATGCTTTATTTGACGAGTTTAACAAAGACAAATACATACGCCATGACGGCATTACTGACTGGATTCTAAAACAATCTCGCAGCATTTACGGAAAATCTGTAGAAAAAGAAGACATCTTCTATTATGTTTACGGCTTTCTTCATTCAAAAGAATACAGAACAAAATATGCAGCCGACTTAAAGAAAATGCTTCCTCGCATTCCACTTGTAGACAAAAAAGAAGACTTCTGGGCATTCAGTAAAGCGGGTCGTCAGCTTGCTAACTTGCATCTTCATTATGAAACTGTAGAACCAATTTCTGGTCTTGATGTTAAATTTACAGGTGACATGGGCAATGAGTACGATTATTTCTCTGTAGAAAAACTCCGCTTCCCGTCAAAAGACAAGAAAGATACAATCATCTACAACAGTCACATTACAATTTCTGGAATTCCAGAAAAGGCTTATGAATATATTGTAAACGGCAAAAGTGCAATCGAATGGATTATGGATCGCTATCAGGTAACTGTTGACAAAGATTCAGGAATCAAGAATGACTGCAACGATTGGGCAAAGGAACACAAAAAGCCCCGCTACATTTATGATTTGATTCTAAGCATAATCAATGTTAGCTGTCAGACTGTAGACATTGTAAACAGTCTTCCAGTAATTTCTTTTGATGAAACTGAAAATAAAGACTGTTTGTATAAAGAAAATGATGAAGATATAAATCTTTCGAAAGTTGCAATTGATAAACCAGTTTACAAATAATATTTTTGAAAGAAGAGATGTTTTCTAAAAATTGACGATAGCAGTCAGTTGTGCTATATTAAAAGAAAGGAACGCCCGACTCTGTCGGTTGTCTCCATATGTTTGATTATAAAGCCGCCCATCGTTTCTGAGACAAGTGGGCGGCTTTATTTTTTACTCATCTTTCTTTTTCAGGTAAGAGAGTACTGCTACAACTGTTCAAATAATGGTGGCAACACAAGTTACCAACGCGATTATTATTTCACAAGTCATAAGCTAGACTCCCATTTTCTAATTTCAGCAGACGCTGATTGAGTCTGGGAGACGACCGCCTTTGAATCAGGCAAATCCAGTAAAATTACTATAACACAATTTTTGTATAGTGTATATATGTATAGAAATAATATTCCTGCGTTAGTGCTATGAAAGACGCCGGAGTCGGCCACCGCAGGGCTTGCCCGAGGAGGCTGGAGCGAAAGCACAATCTGGAATAGCACGACCGCCGAAGGCGGGAACGCCCGAATTATTCAACTGAAATTTAGCTTATACCGGAAAATTACGCATCAAATATGAAAAGTTTGTGATTTCTGCGTAAATTTAGGTCAGTTAAAGGCCAACAATAAGCAAAAGTACTCAGAAAAACAGGGAAACTGCTAAAAAATGCGTAAAGGCGGAAAGAAAAAGACTAACCCCTCTAGAAAAAAAAGATATTTACGCAGGAAAAAGCAAAGAAGCCAGGAATTCTGCGTAAAATTCCAGAAATATATATCAAAACCATTCCTGTATAACCTCACAAAAAAGAATCATTATGATTCCCACAATAATCATTATGATGTTGTTTGTAATGCTGAACATCTTCCTTTCTTGAGAGAACATCAATTTTCTGCTATAACATAATCACTGGGGAGATGGAAAATTTCCGGCTGAGAGTAGGAGTTTCCTTTACCCATAGAACCTGTTGGATAATCCCATCGTTAGGAAGTTATATGAATTACACAACTCAAATGGATGCCGCAAGAAAAGGCATCATCACTCCACAAATGAAAATCGTTGCACAGAAAGAGTACATGGAAGAAGATAAACTCCGTGCACTTGTTGCAGAAGGAAAAGTTGCAATCTGTGCAAATAAAAATCATAAATGCCTTAATTCAGAAGGCGTGGGCAGCATGCTCAAAACTAAAATTAATGCCAACATCGGAATCAGCCGCGACTGCAAAGATTACGATATCGAAATGCAGAAGGTATTGAGCGCAGTTAAACTTGGTGCTGATGCCATCATGGATCTTTCAAGCCACGGAAACACTGAGCCGTTCAGAAAAAAGCTTGTTGAAGAATGTCCATGCATGATCGGAACTGTTCCTGTTTATGATTCTGTTATTCACTATCAGCGGGATCTTGCAACTTTGACAGCAAAGGACTTTGTTGATGTTGTACGCCTTCATGCAGAAAACGGCGTTGACTTTGTTACTCTTCACTGTGGAATTACTCGTAAGACAATCGAACAGATTAAGAATCATAAACGCAAGATGAATATCGTAAGCCGCGGTGGTTCTCTTGTTTTTGCATGGATGAGCATGACTGGAAACGAAAATCCTTTCTACGAATGTTATGACGAAATTCTGGACATTTGTGAAAAGTACGATGTTACAATTTCTCTTGGTGATGCATGTCGTCCGGGTTGTCTTGCTGATGCAACTGATGTATGTCAGATTGAAGAGCTTGTTCGTCTTGGGGAACTTACAAAGCGCGCATGGGCTCACAATGTTCAGGTAATGGTTGAAGGTCCGGGACACGTTCCACTCAATCAGGTTGCAGCAAACATGGAAGTTCAGAAAACACTTTGTGGCGGAGCACCATTCTATGTTCTCGGCCCATTGGTAACTGACATCGCTCCAGGTTACGATCACATTACGGCAGCCATTGGTGGTGCAGTTGCTGCAATGAGCGGCGCATCGTTCCTCTGTTATGTAACTCCAGCTGAACACCTTGCCCTTCCTAATGTAGAAGATGTTAAGCAGGGAATCATCGCTTCAAAGATTGCAGCTCACGCAGCCGACATTGCAAAAGGAATTCCTCACGCCCGTGACATTGATGACAAAATGGCGGATGCTCGACGCGAGCTGGACTGGGACAAGCAGTTTGAATGCGCAATGGATCCAGAAACAGCAAAGGCAATTCGCGACAGCCGTAAGCCAGAAGATGATCACAGCGATACCTGCAGTATGTGCGGAAAGTTTTGTGCGGTTCGCAGCATGAACAAGGCTTTGTCTGGCGAATATATAGATATTCTTTAAATAACAAAATACAGGTAAATAATTATTGAAAGCCAGTAAATAAAAAGGCACCCATCGGGAACCGACTGAAAAAAAGGCTTCGCCCTTCGGGCTGCAGAATTTTTTTTCGGTCGAACCCCGATTCCGCCTTTTTATTTTTCTTTACAATCATATTCACTTTTATTAATATAAATAATACCAATGAAATTCATCAGACAATTCCTTATTATCATATCAATTTCTCTCATCGGGGAAGTTATGGGGCATTTTATTCCGCTTCCGATTCCGGGGTCTATTTATGGACTTATACTGATGTTCTTTGCGCTGCAGTTTAAGGTGTTTCCGCTGGATGCGGTGAAGGAAACTTCAAAGTTCCTCATTGATATAATGCCGATTATGTTTGTTCCACCTGGAGTCTGTGTTCTGGAATATCTTGATGTTTTAAAAGCTCACTGGTGGCAGATTGTTTTGATTTCGATTGTGTCTACTTTTGTTGTGATGATTGTGACCGGGCTTGTGACTCAGCTGGTGATGAAAGGGAAGGAAAAGAAAGAAAAATAGTACAATACATATAGATACTATACGGATAAAGTGTTATATTATATGTATTGGGAATGCCTGGTTTATAAGGCGGTCGTCTCTCAAAACTCTATCAGTATAATGCTGAAATAAGATTCTGGGGGGCTTGCTAATGACTCGAAATGAATTTATTGCATGGGTGACTTGTGTTGCCACAATAATTATGACAGTTATAGCAGTACTCACATATTTGTATAAATAAAGAGTAAATAAAAAGCCGCCTAGTCTCAATCCCTGGCGGCTTTTAACGTCAAATGAGACGACCGAAAAAATCGGGCGTTCCCTTTATTTAAATATAGCATAGACAAAATAAATCGTCAAATATCATTCCTTCATAACTATTAATATAGTATACTAGTAAAATAACATGGAAACCCTTAAAACTTTTTTAAATGATTCTACTTTCTTTTATGTGTTCCTCACTCTCATTACCTATGGCTTTGGCGTAATGCTGAAAAATAAATTTAAGCATCCGGTTTTTAATCCGCTTTTAATTTCTACAGCACTTTGTATTGCTGTTATTTTGATCTTTAAACTTGATGCTGCAAAATACAAGCAGGGAACAAAATTCATTTCGTTTCTTCTGACACCAGTTACGGTTTGTCTTGCAATTCCTCTTTATGAGCAGTTTGAAAAATTGAAGGACAACTGGCTTGCGATTCTGCTTGGAATTATTTCTGGTGTTGTAACAAGCTTGTCACTTGTTTTTGGAATGTGTCTTGCTTTTGGATTAAGCAAGCCGGAATTTATTGCGCTGCTTCCAAAATCAATTACCACTCCAATTGGCATTGCCATGTCAGAAAAGTTTGCAGGAATTCCGTCGTTAACAGTTGCAGCTATCGTAGTAACTGGAATTGTTGGAAACATTTTTGCGGAATTGATTTTGAAGGTTTTCAGAATTACTCATCCGGTTGCGAAGGGCATAGCAATTGGAACTTCGTCACACGCACTTGGAACTGCAAAAGCAATGGAAATCGGAGAAGTTGAAGGGGCAATGAGCAGCCTTTCTGTTGCAGTGTCGGGAATCATCACAGTGATTTTATTTTCGTTCTACGCAAAATTGATGTAAATTATTTCTATGAAACTCAGGAAGGAAAACAGGCTGGAATTTCGAAAGAATGCTTTTATTGACAATTCTTCGATAATTCAATAAAACTAAATTGTACGGCAAAGAGGTCGTAGATCTTAGGGCGAGATTGTCACCTGGCAAAAGTCGCAATAAAATCTACGACCTCTTTTTTATTTATAAAAATCAGGGGCGTAAAAATTCCCCGAAAAAAAATACTGGAGCAAACATGAAAATCAACAAGAACTTTTTAGACCTTGAAGCAAATTATCTTTTTTCTACAGTAGGAAAAAAGCAGCGGGAATATCAGGCAGCACATCCAAAAGCTGATGTCATTAAACTTTCAATCGGGGATGTAACAAAACCTTTGTGTCCTGCAGTTATCGAAGCAATGCACAAGGCTGTTGATGAAATGGCAGATGAAAAATCATTCCGCGGATATCCACCAGAAACAGGATACGATTTTATTATCGAAAAGATCTTGAAATATGATTTTACAGACCGTGGAATCAAAATGGATAAATCAGAAATCTTCCTTTCTGACGGTGCAAAATCTGACTGTGGAAACATTGGTGATATTTTTGCTGTTGATAATAAAGTTGCAATCTGTGATCCTGTTTATCCAGTTTACCTTGATACAAACATTATGTTTGGTCGTAAGAACAATGTAATCATCATGCCTTGTACAGAAGAAAACGGGTTCAGTCCAAAAGTTCCAGCAGAAGGCGACGAAGTTCCAGATATCATTTATCTCTGCTTCCCAAACAATCCAACAGGATCTGTAGCAACTCGCCAGCAGTTAAAGGAATGGGTTGATTATGCAAACAAGCATCACTCAGTAATTCTTTTTGATGCAGCTTACGAAGCATTCATCACAGACAATTCAATTCCAAAATCAATTTACGAAATCGAAGGCGCACGCACTTGTGCAATCGAACTCCGTTCATTCTCAAAAACTGCAGGCTTCACTGGAGTTCGCTGCGGTTATACCGTAGTTCCACATGACCTCGTATTTGATGGAACTGAACTCAACGCAATGTGGTTCCGCCGCCAGTCAACAAAATTCAACGGCGTTTCTTACATCACACAGCGGGCTGCCGAAGCAATTTACTCAGACATCGGTCAGAAACAGATTCAGGAAAACCTCAATTACTACCGCGAAAATGCAAAAATCATTTTTGACGGCCTTACAGAAGCAGGCTTCAAATGTTATGGTGGAATTTACAGTCCATACATCTGGTTCAAAGTACCAGAAGGCTATACTTCATGGTCATTCTTTGACGAACTTCTCGACCAGTGCAATGTTGTAGGAACTCCAGGCTCAGGCTTTGGTAAATGCGGTGAAGGCTTCTTAAGACTTACAGCTTTCGGAAACAAAGAACGCACAATCGAAGCAGTTGAAAGAATTAAGGCTAAGTACGGAAAGAAATAATTAAATAGAAATATAGAAAACCTCTGCAAGCGCGGAGGTTTTTTTTAGTTTAAAAGAAAAGAAACTAACTAATTTTATGTCAAATAAATTTGCATAAAACATAGAAAATAAATTTGACTTTAAACATGGTTCCCACTATATTAAAATCATGAATAACAAGTTAAAAGAATTACGCGAAAAACGCGGGTTGTCTCAGGCAGAAGTTGCCCAGGAAATTGGAATTTCCCGCCAGATGTACAATAAATATGAGCGGGGCGACACAGAGCCATCCCTTAGTGCAATAAAAGCATTGTGTACTTTATATAACGTTTCTTATGAGGAACTTTTAAATTCCCCAGCTTATTCAGACTCCCCTGTTTACAATATAGATCAATCTTTTGGCAAAAAAGTTCTGGAATCTCCCGCAGTTCCATATGGTGCAGCTAAAGCGTCGTCACCTGCATTTGGAACAGAAAATTATTATGCCCAGATTATTAATCTTCTTCCACATCTTCTGCTGTCTGAAAAATCAAGATTACTTACAGAAGTTGCAGAAAGCATTACAAATGAAGTCGAAGGCAAAAAGTCCCAGCCAATGAAAGTGGACCAGAGCAAAGTGTATTTTCCAACCCACGAGGAATATGAAAAACATCTAGCAGAGTTTTTACAGGCGGCCAGTTCAAGTAATTACAGTTCTAATGGTGTAAAGTGGACTAGGGATGAAATGCATGAAAGATAGATGTTTTTTAGATACAAATATTTTGATTTATCCATGGGATGAATCAGATCCTTACAAAAAACAGGTTTCCTCAAATTTTTTAACTCACATTAATAAAAGAAATGAACCAATAATTTCAACGCAAACACTTGGTGAATTTTTTAATGTTGCTTATAAAAAACTAGGATTTTCTAAAGATGATGCAATTATTGAAGTTCAACGAATTGCGAGTATTTATCCCGTTTATGAAATCACAAAAGAAAATGTTTTTCATGCCATGCAGATCAGTAAAACTACGCAGTTCAGTTATTGGGATTCATTGATTATAGCTATGGCCATTGATACAGATTGTTCTGTTTTATATTCAGAAGATCTGAATCCTGGTCAGCAGATTGAAGGGGTCAGGATAATTAACCCATTTACATCTGAAGGTAATTGAAACCCACTTTTTTTTGCTATATAATGGGTTGTAAGCGACTTGTGAAATTCGCGGAGGTTATTTTAAATGAACGTAGTTGTAATTGGCGCCCAGTGGGGAGATGAAGGAAAAGGTAAAATCGTAGATTACCTTGCTGAAGATGCTAAATATGTTGTTCGCTATGCTGGTGGTCCGAATGCTGGTCACACAATCGTAGTTGACGGAAAACAGTATGCACTTCACCAGGTTCCATCTGGAATCCTCTATAACGATAAAAAAGTATTCCTTGGTTCAGGAATGGTTATTGATGCTGAAGCTTTCTTCAACGAATTGCAGATGTTGAAAGAAAACGGAATTAACTGGGAAGGTCGTGTTTTTATTTCTGACCGTGCACAGTTGATTCTTCCTCGCTACCGTCAGATGGACAAAGATCGCGATGCAGCTCGCAAACGTCCAATCGGTACAACAGGCCGCGGAATGGGAATCGCTTATGCTGAAAAAGCTCACCGTGATGGTGTTCGTCTTGCTGACCTTGACTGGCCAGAAAAAATGGCTGAGTTTGACGGCGAAGACAAGGCTTACCTTGATAAATACAGAGATCAGCTTTTGAGTATGCGTGTTAACATGGCTGCAGAAATGCACAAGGTTAAAGGCGAAAACATTTTGTTTGAAGGTGCTCAGGGTGCTATGCTTGACATCGACAGCGGTACATATCCATATGTAAGTTCTGGAGCTTCGTGTGCTGCAGGTGCTTCTTCTGGTTGTGGAATCGGACCTCACGACCTCGATCAGATTGTAGGTGTATTCAAGGCTTACCAGACTCGTGTTGGTAACGGTCCAATGCCTACAGAATTCAACAACGAAAGTGAAGGTGAACTTTGTCAGTACGTTCGCGACACTGGTCGTGAATACGGTGTAACAACAGGACGTGCTCGTCGTTGTGGTTACCTCGACTTGGTTGCTCTCCGCTATGCTTGTCGTGTAAATTCCCTCGATGGACTTGTTCTTACACACCTTGATATTTATGATGCAATGGATCAGATTGAAGCTTGTGTTGCTTATGACATCAATGGAAAAGAAGTAACAGACTTCCCTGCAAACGTAAAAGAAATGGAAGCAGCAAAACCTATTCTTAAGAAATTTACAGGCTGGAAGAAAGAACTTAAAAACTGTCGTTCTTTTGATGAACTTCCACAGCAGGCAAAAGACTATATCAACTTCATCGAAGAATATACAGAAACTCCTATAACAATCATTTCTGTAGGTTATGAACGCGATGATACATTCATCCGCAAGAACCCTTGGAAGAAGTAATTTAGAAAATCATAAAAGATTTATCCATCGCCATCTGAAGAATCGGATGGCGTTTTTTTTATAAAATATATTGACAGTTTTTTTCAATCGCTGTATAACAAACATGTAAACGGCAATGAGGTCGAAGTAGCAAGAGCTATCTTCGACCTTTTTTGTTTTAAAAAAAATTATATTTTTTACTCGGCAAGGGCGTCGTGGTATTGTTCAGATTTTTATGTCTGAGGAATTTCACGTCGCCTTTGCTTTTTTTACACAGTAAACAATTCCAGGAGGTTTAGAATGGATAAAGTAACAGCAATTTTCGGTGAAAATGTTTTCAACGAAGCAACAATGAAAGCTCGCTTGCCAAAAGAAACATTCAAGCAGCTTATGAAAACAATTGAAGGTGGAGAAAAACTTGATCCTTCAGTTGCTAACGTAGTAGCTAATGCAATGAAAGATTGGGCAATTGAAAAAGGTGCAACACACTTTACACACTGGTTCCAGCCATTGACAGGTGTTACAGCTGAAAAGCACGATGCATTCATTCAGCCTACAAAAGAAGGCGGCATCATCATGGAATTCTCTGGAAAAGAATTAGTTCAGGGTGAACCAGATGCTTCTTCATTCCCATCAGGAGGAATCCGTGCAACATTTGAAGCACGTGGTTACACAGCTTGGGACCCAACTTCATACGCATTCATCAAAGACGGAACACTTTGTATTCCTACAGCTTTCTGTTCTTACACAGGTGAAGCTCTCGACAAGAAGACACCATTGCTCCGCTCAATGGAAGCAATTTCAAAAGCAGCAGTTCGCGTTCTCAAACTCTTTGAAGGAAACGAAGCAGTAACTTCTGTTAAAACAACTGTAGGTCCAGAACAGGAATACTTCCTCGTTGACAAATCAGTTTACGACAAACGCCCTGACTTGATTTATACAGGACGCACTTTGTTCGGTGCAAAAGCTCCAAAAGGACAGGAACTTGAAGATCACTACTTTGGTATGATTAAGCCACGTGTTCAAGCATTCATGAAAGATCTTAACGAAGAACTCTGGAAGCTCGGAATCTTAGCTAAGACAGAACACAACGAAGTAGCTCCTGCACAGCACGAACTTGCTCCAATCTTCTCTACAACAAATCTTGCTTGTGACCACAACCAGCTTACAATGGAATTGATGAGAAAGACAGCTTCTAAACACGGAATGGTTTGTCTTCTTCACGAAAAACCATTTGCCGGTGTAAATGGTTCTGGTAAACATAACAACTGGTCAATCTCAACTAACACAGGAAAGAACCTCCTTGACCCAGGTGCAACACCTGATCAGAATGCACAGTTCCTTTTGTTCCTCGCTGCAGTAATTCGTGCTGTTGATGAATACCAGGATCTTCTCCGTATCTCAGTTGCATCTGCTGGTAACGACCACCGTCTCGGAGCTAACGAAGCTCCTCCAGCTATTATCTCTATCTTCCTTGGAGATGAACTTACTGCAATTCTTGATGCACTTGAAAAAGGTGTTCCATATGGACCTCATGCAAAAGAAAAAATGCAGATTGGTGTAACAGTTCTTCCAGATTTCAACAAAGATACAACTGACCGTAACAGAACTTCACCATTTGCCTTTACAGGTAACAAGTTCGAATTCCGTTCACTTGGATCAAACGATTCAATCGCATGTTGTAACATCATGCTTAACACAGCAGTTGCTGATATTCTTGAAAAATTTGCTGATGAACTTGAAGGTGCAAGCGACTTTAATGCTGCAGTTTCTGCTCTCGTTCTTAAGACAATCAAAGAACACAAGAGAATTATTTTCAATGGAAACGGATATTCAGACGAATGGGTTAAAGAAGCTGAAAGCCGTGGTCTTATGAATCTCAAGACTACACCAGAAGCTCTTGCTCACCTCTGCGACAAGAAAAACGTTGAAGTTCTCAAGAAAGAAGGCGTATTTACAGAAGTTGAACTTAAATCTCGTTATGACATCTATAACGACAACTATGCAAAGATCATCAACATTGAAGCTTTGACAATGATCGATATGACAAAGAAGTTATATCTTCCAGTTGCAAGCTCATATGCAAACGAACTTGCAGGTGTTGTAGCAGCAAAGAAAGCAGTTGATGCAGGAATTGATGCAACTTACGAAACAGATCTCGTAAAGAAAGTAAGTTCACTTACAGCAGGAATCTACAGCAAACTCCAGTCACTTGAAAAAGCTGAATGCGAAGTTAAGAACATCTCAGAAGTTGACGAACTTGCAGCTTACTACTGTAACAAAGTAATTCCTATTATGAACGAACTTCGTGCTAACGTTGACGAACTTGAAGGATACGTTCCTGCAAGCAAGTGGCCAGTTCCTTCATATGGTGAATTGTTGTACAGCGTAAGATAATTTTAGTTGTAAAAACGGAACTAATTATAAAAATAGTAAAGAATCAAATTGACTTTTGTTTTATCAACTATAAGGAGGTTGATTATGGAAGGTGTAACTATTCAACAGGTTACAGAAATCGCAAAACAGGCAGCCGGATCTGAAGCATACGCAATCTGGTTCCTCATCGGTGCTGCACTCGTATTCTTTATGCAGTGTGGATTCGCAATGGTAGAAACAGGATTTACTCGCGCAAAGAACGCAGGTAACATCATCATGAAAAACTTGATGGACTTCTGTATTGGAACTCCAATGTTCATGTTACTTGGTTTTGGTCTCATGATGAGTGAAAACTATTTCTTTGGTTTAATCGGTAAACCAAACCTTCAGTTATTCACAAGCTTTGCTGATATTAACTGGTCATCATTTGTATTCAACCTTGTGTTCTGTGCAACAGCAGCTACTATCGTTTCAGGTTCGATGGCAGAAAGAACAAAGTTCAGTGCATATTGTATTTATTCTGCAATTATTTCTGCAGTTGTATATCCAATTGAAGCAGGTTGGGTTTGGAACTCACAGGGCTGGTTAGCTCAGATGGGATTCATTGACTTTGCTGGTTCTGCTGCAATCCACACAGTTGGTGGTGTTGCTGCTTTGATTGGTGCATGTTTCCTTGGACCACGTATTGGTAAATATTCTTATGACAAAGCAGGAAAGGTAACAAAGGTTCACGCTATTCCTGGTCACTCTTTAACACTTGGTGCACTTGGTACATTCATCCTGTGGTTTGGTTGGTACGGATTCAACGGTGCTGCTTGTGTTCAGCTTGAAGGAATTGGTGGTCTTGCAGCTGTATTCACAACAACTACAATTGCTCCAGCAGTTGCAGCTATTACAACAATGATCTTTACTTGGGTAAAAAACGGTAAGCCTGATGTTTCAATGACATTGAACGCATCATTGGCTGGTCTTGTAGCAATTACAGCTCCATGTGCTTGTTGTGATGCTCTTGGTGCAACTATCATTGGTGTTGTTGCAGGATTTATCGTAGTAGTAGTAATTGAGTTCCTTGATCTCAAGCTTCATATTGATGACCCTGTTGGTGCTGTAGGTGTTCACCTTGCAAACGGTGTATGGGGAACTTTAGCTTGTGGTTTGTTCAGTGTAGATACAGGTTTGTTCTACGGACATGGTTGGAGACAGCTTGGTGTTCAGGCACTTGGTGAAGGTGCAATCATTCTTTGGACAACAGTTTGTATGTTGATTACATTTGCATTGATTAAGAAATTCCATGGACTTAGAGCAAGCAAAGAAGAAGAAGTTATCGGTCTTGATAAGCTTGAACACGGTATTGATTCTTCTTACGCAGACTTTATGGTTGCTCCACAGGTAATGACAGAAGGTGCTGCAGGTATCGCAGCTGCTCCAGTTCCTGTAGATAAAGCAATTCCAGTATCTAAGGGATCAAGCAAGCCAGATGCTAAGTTCCACATGGTTACAATCATCACACGTCAAAGCAAGTTTGATGATCTCAAATCTGCAATGAATGATATCAATGTAACTGGTATGACTGTAACAAATGTTCTTGGTTGTGGTGTTCAGCATGGTAAGACACAGAAGTACCGTGGTGCTGAAATTGATATGACTCTTCTTCCAAAGATCAAGGTTGATATCGTAGTATCAGAAGTTCCAGTAGACTTGGTAATTACAGCTGCAAAGGAAGTTCTTTATACAGGAAACATCGGTGACGGTAAAATCTTTGTTTACGATGTTGAAAATGTTGTTAAAGTAAGAACTGGTGAAGAAGGATACGAGGCTCTCCAAGACTAGCGCTCGTATCTTGCTAGTAAGCGTCATGTCTGTTCTTCGAGCGCTCACGAGAATTGCATTTAGCAATTCTCTGTGATGGTTGCAGTAAGCTTGCTAGTAAGCGTCATGTTTGTTCTTCGAGCGCTCACGAGAATTGCATTTAGCAATTCTCTGTGTGGGTAGTGGTAAGGGAACGTACCTTGCTAGTAAGCGTCATGTCTGTTCTTCATGCGCTCACGAGAATTGCATTTAGCAATTCTCTGTGTGGGTAGTGATAAGGGGGCGTACCTTGCTAGTAAGCGTCATGTCTGTTCTTCGAGCGCTCACGAGAATTGCATTTAGCAATTCTCTGTGTGTGTAGTGATAAGGGGGCGTACCTTGCTAGGAGATCTTGAATAAACAAATGGCTGTCTGAGCAATCGGGCAGCTTTTTTGTTTATTCAATTGTTTTTTTAAACAGACAAACAGAATCTGATATTAGAAGGATTCGAACCTGACGACTCAACTTCAATATAAAACCGTTGATTACTTATTGTTTTGCGTATAAAATTATTTCCGTGAAAAGATTTATTTTGACTCTATTGTGTTTATTGTGCTTTGGCATTGCATTTGGCAATGAACCATCTGTTGTTTCCGGTGATTATATTATTGATGACTGGAAGATCAATATATCTGAAGAAGGTAAAATTTCCATCATGGATTATAAAGGTTCCAGTGAAAATGTTGCAATCCCGGATAACTTTGACGGATTTCCTGTTGTTTCCATTGGAGAAAATGCTTTCCGAAATAAAGGTTCACTTGTATCTGTTACAATTCCTGATTCTGTAACTTTAATCGACTGGTATGCTTTTGAATCATGCTCTAAGCTTAAATCTGTTGTGATTGGTAAAAGTGTGGAAACTATTTCAAAGTATGCATTTAAAGACTGCGAGAGTCTTGAAAAAATTGTAATTCCTGATTCTGTAAAAATAATCAAAGAATCTGCATTTTATGGATGCGTAAATTTAACATCAGTTGACTTTGGAAATTCCCTGGAAGAAATAGGAAATGAAGCTTTTAGACAATGTTCAAGTTTAACATCAGTTGTAATACCTGATTCTGTAAAAGATATTCACTTTGGTGCATTTTCAGATTGTGAAAGACTTACAGATTTTACAATCGGTAAATCAGTGTTAAGGTTTGATTATTCACAAATATTTCTTTGGATGGAACCGCTTCATACCATAACACTGAAAAATGCAGGCACAGACTTAATTAACGTTCCTTCCAGTGTACAGGTAATCAAACCTAAGGCAAAATCTCTTAGAGAACAGATGCAGGAAAGAAACGATAAATAATAAAATTCTAACTTGAAACCGGGTCTTTTAGGTCCGGTTTTTTATGTCCTGCCAGTAAACCAGACAATTAAAATAAAGCAGACATAAAACATAACATTTTGATATTTCTAATATCAATTGGTTTTGCATAAATTTAAACTTGAATTCAGGGTCTCCGCATTTAAAATACTTTTAAAATGAATAGTATTTAAAATTTAA
>SAMEA3663175__coassemble_42_pt1 | contig 46423 bp, 32 predicted proteins | sample SAMEA3663175__metabat2_low_PE_006 | metagenome-assembled genome bin SAMEA3663175 (sample SAMEA3663175) | pig gut metagenome | biome: pig gut; feature: pig-associated habitat; material: faeces | place: Denmark | collected 2012
GAATTTGATTTAGGGAGGCTTTGGGGAATGCCTTTATACGAAATTCTTTCGTTGGCTATTGATTTAGCCATTCTCATTCTAGCAGCCCTTTCAGTTTTCAGCACGAGCCAGGGACAGACCTTACGCGTCACTAGTTAAAAGCCCGAACACTACAAACACAAGGGTAATTGTAGCACTTGGAGTAGTAGTCCATACGGCCATCGATGAAAATCAGTCCCCGGGCGCTAATATTGTAGGAAGGGGTCTGACAACAAGACCAGTAATAGTTTGTGTCAAATGTGCTTCCGCCTGCTTTTGAAAGGCTTGCATCTACTACAGTTTTGTTCTGATAGATTGTGTACAGTTCTGCCACTGTTGGTAAATACCAGCCTGTTACAAGGTCTCCTGTAAGGCCGTTGTTTTTGGCATAAGTTAAGCTATAGTTCCATGCAGGGTAATTTTCAGGATTGCTCTCTGCATCAGAACAGGCTGCTTTTAGTTTTTCCCAGCTGTCGCTTCCGTCCATGTAGCCGCTTGCTGTATCTCCCCGCAAAGCAGCTATGTTTGTGTTGTAACCAGCGGCACTACTTGAGCACCATTCAAGACCGATTCTGTTATGAACAATTCCTACGCCAAGGGCTGATTTGTCATTCGTTGCGGCACGAACAATTACAGCGGCAACATTTGATTTTTGTGTGTCAGTTAAAGTTATATCCTTCGGCAGCATTGTTCCGTCTTTTAAGACAAAGTCTCCTACTACACATTTGCTATAGTCAGGTTGTTGTGAAACTGGATTATCATCTCCGCTGTTACCTGTTCCTGATGAAGGATTTGAACATCCTGCAACTGCAAGTGCCATTACCATTACCGCAAGTGCGGCAAACCATCTGTGCTTTTTCATAAATACCTCTCTTAGTAAATTATATTTAAAACAAAAAAGGCACAGTCCTCCGCCGGCAAAGCAGAGTCCTGTGCCTTTTAAAATTTTCAACTATTATTGTATATTTGTTGTCTGTATATTCTTCACCTAGAGAACTGAGAACTGAGAACTGAGAACTGAGAACTGAGAACTGAGAACTGAGAACTGAGAAACGCTACCCTTTTCCGATTTTTGTGTCAATAGCATACTTTCTTTTATTGTAACTCAAATTTCGTGGAAATACAAATATGATTTTTTGAAAAGGGGCTGAAGAATCTGGATGAGAAGAAACTGGAAGTTATGAAGACGTTTGTGTTATTATCTTTCAATAGCTCTTTTAACAGTATCAACAAGCATAAAATAGCAAAGTTCATCATCGTTCAGTTTTATGAAACCATAATGTTCATAAAAAGTTTTTGAAGTTTCTTTTGCCTCTACAAGAATAAAGTAAACACCTGTAATATCAGAAACCTGAACAATTTTCATAAATGCCTGTTTCAAAAGATCTTTGCCAAGTCCTTTACCTTTCATATTTTTGCTAACTGCCAATCTTGCAATTCTAATCGCTGGAATAGGATATTTTGGAAGACGAATCTTATACTCATCAGGGATTTCTTTATAACTTATTTGTGCGGTTGATAAAGTAAAATAACCACAGATTTTTCCATCATCACTTACTGCAACAAATGTTTTTCCAATCCCCAACTCATCACTCTTCAAGGCATAGGCGGAAAGAAAAGTATTTAAAGGTTCAACTTCACAATCAAATTTCTTTAGTAAAGATTTGGACTGTATTTCCTTTATATAAACGAGTTTATATTCAGAAATCACTTGAACATTCCTTTTAATGCTTCATTTGGCTCTGGTGGATTTTCCAAGGCAGACATAACAAGATCTCTATCTCTGTTTGAAAGAATAAGCATTTCATTCTCAGCTATATCCAGTTCTGCCTGTTTAATTGACGATGACAAGATATATGATGAAAGAGAAAGATGCTTTATTTCAGCCGCTCTTTCCAAAAGAGATTTTTGAACATCTGACACTCTAAAGTCTACACGAGAATCTTTTACTGCAACTGCCATAAAATACCTCCATTTATAATATAATATATTGTACGGTATTTGTACACACAGATATAGATTAAAAATATCAGTGCCTAATTCGTAAGGGATTTTGTCCCTTTTATTAAAGAGGTGAAATACTTGGTGAGAAGAAAGTAGAAGTTATGAAGATGGTTGTTGATGGCGAAAAGCTTGAGTCAGAAACTTATTCAGAAAAGATAACAATGGATTTGTATACAATAAAGAGAAAGAAATGAAAGACAAATAATTAGCTCTTTAAAAGAGTAAAAGCCAGATTTATGAGATTTTTTTCTCAATAATCTGGCTTTTTTTTCAGGCCTCAAAATTGGAGACCTTTTTCAGTGACCTCTTATTTCGAAAAGCCCCTTTTTGTTAATCTTTAAGTTAAAGATTAAACAAGCCCCTGAGCAATACGAGTGCTGAAGCACTCGTTTGCCTTAAGGAAATTATTGACGTTTGCGCTCGCGCGCATATGTCATCATTGCATCAACTTACACTAAACCCTGAGCAATCATTGCTTCAGCTACTTTTACGAAGCCTGCAATGTTAGCACCAGCCTGGTAGTTAACATATTCACCGTCAACAAGGCCGAATCTCTTAGCTGTGTTAAGACAGTTGTCATGGATGTTACACATGATGCTGTCAAGTTTTGCGTCAACTTCTGCAGCAGACCAAGAAAGGCGTTCTGAGTTCTGTGACATTTCGAGACCAGATGTTGCAACACCACCAGCGTTTGAAGCTTTTCCTGGAGCGTACATGATTTTTGCAGCCTGGAATTTAGCAACAGCAGCGTTGTCAGAAGGCATGTTAGCACCTTCAGCAACAAGTTTAACACCGTTCTTCAAGAGCATTTCTGCATCAGCTTCAAGAAGTTCGTTCTGTGTAGCACATGGGAATGCACAGTCACATTTAACTTCCCAAACTTTTTTGCCTTCAAAATATTTTGCAGAAGGGAACTGTTTTGCATATTCAGAAATACGACCACGTTTTACACACTTAAGCTCTTTAACCCAGTCAAGTTTTTCCTGTGTGATTCCGTCAGCATCGTAGATATATCCGCTTGAGTCAGAAAGTGTTACAACTTTTGCACCAAGCTGGATAAGTTTTTCTGCAGCATACTGAGCTACGTTTCCAGATCCTGAAACTACACAAGTCTTTCCTTTGAAATCCTGTCCTTTAACTTTGAGCATTTCGCGAGCAAAGTAGATAAGACCATAACCTGTAGCTTCTGTACGAATCAAAGAACCACCGAATGTAAGCCCTTTACCTGTAAGAACTCCAGTATATTCGTCACGGATTCTCTTGTACTGTCCGAAGAGGTAACCAATTTCCCGTCCACCAACGTTTTTGTCACCAGCTGGAACGTCAACGTCAGCGCCGATGTGGCGGTACAATTCTGTCATAAATGACTGGCAGAAACGCATAACTTCTTTATCTGATTTTCCGTGTGGATCGAAGTCAGAACCACCTTTACCACCACCCATTGGGAGTGTTGTCAAAGAGTTTTTAAGAACCTGTTCGAATCCCAGGAACTTAAGAACTGAAAGGTTAACTTCTTTAGAGAAACGAAGACCACCTTTGTAAGGTCCGATAGCAGAGTTGAACTGAACACGGAAACCGCGGTTAACATGATAGTTACCAGCATCATCCATCCAAGGAACACGGAACATAATAACACGTTCTGGTTCTACCATTCTTTCCAAAATTGCATTTGGTTCCAATTCTGGCATCTTGTCAACTGCAGGTTCGAGAGTTGTAAGAACTTCTTCTACAGCCTGAAGGAATTCTGGTTCGTTAGCATTCTTAGCTTTAACTTCTTCCCAGATTCTGTTTACATAAGCGTTTTTCATAATGTTACCTCTAATCTGTGTTCTTATGTATAGTACTGAACACTAGAAATATTTTAACATCTATTAAATATTTGTAAAAGTATTTAAGTTAAAAAAAATGAGGAATTTTTTAGTAAGTGAGTATACATATTAGTAGTACTTTTTAGTACTACTTAATACCTTCTTTTATGGGAATTTCGGTACAGCCGCCCTATTTTTCCAGTTTTACGCCAACTGTAATTTTACGGGAAGGCATATAATAGTTATCGTGGTAAGGAACTCTCTGGTCCAGGAGATTTGTTCCTTTTACGTAGAGTTCAATATGTTCTTCTGGCTTTACTGAAATGGAGGCATTTAAAAGATGTGATGCAGGATAATAAGAAGTATTATCATTTGTTTCATATCTAAAACTTGTATAACAGTAATCAACTGACAATAACATTTTCCAGTATCTTGCACAGATTCCTGCGTGTGCCTGCCATTCCGGTATCCACATAATCTGCTTTCCTGTTGAACACAGCTTTGCGCCAGTGTAAGTTCCATCCAGATTAACAACAAGAATATCATTGAACAGATTCATAGAAAAACCAACTGTTACTACATTATAAAAAGCATCGCCATTGTTTTCTGGAATCATTTTTGAGCCAGAAGTTCCCCAGCGGATTTTGTTACCATAATACGAAATTTTATATTGAGCCCAGAGAGGAAAATCATTTCTACGGAATCCCATAAAACCGCTCCAGCCTTCTTCTGGTTTAAGGGAAGGATTTCCTTGAGCGTAACTTGTGTCAGGCCAATATAACTGATTGAATGTTGGCATAACAAATTCCCTGAATGCAGAAACAGTTAACCCCTGCCAGCCAAATGTGAGACGAGGAAGCACAACCCCACCACATTCTGCTGTCTGCCAGAACATTCCCACCAGCTGTGGCTCTACATAAAAATCACCGAACTCAAACTTTTTTGAAGCCCCCAGCTTTTCAATAACTCTAAGGGCTCTGCTATTAAAAGGCTGAAATTCTACATCAATTCCACCTGTAAAATCACAATACCATTTAATATTTTCTGCAACAGAAAATTTGTTGAATGCAGTATTATCAATATTGTTTGTAAGATAATTATTTACATATCTAACATTACTGAAATTATAGAAGAAACTTGTGTCTGATTTAAATGAATCATTGGAATATGAAAAATTTACATTGTTTCTTGTTGCAGCATCCTGTTCAATTCCAGTATTCATATCGGAATTTCGATTTGCCTTGAGTTTATTGTAGGAAAACATATTGCTGCCGTAAAGCTTTGCATTGTCTGACAGATTTACATTCCAGGCAAAGTTGACATTACCCTGATTAGAATAATTATATCTTTCTGTACCCAAGGGCGCTGGACGTTCAAATTCATTTGCTGCAAAAATTACATTTGTACCAAGATTAAAATTAAATTTATTTATCGTCTTGTCATAATGAATTTTCGAAGCCCATGTATCAAAAAAATTCTTTTCATAACCAGACACAGATACATCGGCCAAAAATCTGTCCCCGCCATTACGGGTAGTAATGCGAACAATACAGCCTGCAAACTCTGTCTCAGAAAGCGAAGGAACATCTTCAATCTCAATAGTTTCGATTGAACTTACATCGATTGAGTTCCAGTCAAACTCTCCTGTAGTAGAATTATTTGAAAGAATTCCATCGATATAAACTTTTACACAAAAACCTGCATAACCTTTGTACGAAACATTGGACATTGCCCCAGTTCCACCGGTGGTCATAACAAGAACACCTTCAGAACTTAAGAAGTCCTGAATATTTTCAGGTTGCTTCTGTTGTATTTGTGAAGAAGTAAACTGTCTCACAGCTGCATTCTGGTGATGTGAAGTTTTCTGGTATTGCGGATTATTTTTCTGGGCAGCAATATCTTTTTCTTCTTCAATGTCAGCATCAGACTTTACATTTTCATCCTTGATGATTGAAAATCGAGACGAAGGACCAAAACCTGGGTTTTCAATATGAAAAGACTGTGAATATGCTATACCGGTAAGGAATGTTACCAGCATCAATGGAAAAATAATCCTGTTTGTCATTTTAATTTATTCTAATCGTTGAGGGCGAGGATTTTTGAAAGCTCGTCATCACTTACAGCCTCTCCCTTCTTTGTACAAACTGTTTCATAGTTACCTGAACCAGCAAAAGTATACGAAGATGAATATTTATTCTGCAATTCTTCAAGTGTTGTACAAACAGACTGATAATCAAGAGGACAACATATTTTAAGTGATTCACCTTCAAGCTTCATACCCACTGCATAAAAATTTCCTGCAGGTGTATATTCTGTTCCAGAACCTTCTGCGACCTGACAGAAAAATAAAATATACCCATCTGTAGTTTTTACAGTTGAATCAGATACAACATTATAAAGAACACTCATTGATTTATCGTTAATCTGATTTTTAGATACAGCATATTCACTATGGCCCCAGTCATTATTTTCCCAAGTTCCTAAAAGGTCATCAGGATCAAAATCAGGTGAATACCCTCCAACCGGTTGAGTACACGATGTAATTACAGCAATTACAAAACAAGACAAAATTAGTCCGAAAATTCCCCGGACAAATTTATTAGACTTCATACAACCTCCTATTGATCGTACGACATTAAGATGAGATTCTCCGTCTGACTTTAACAGTAGAATAGACTGCCCTGACTTTCACAGGATTGGAGTTTAAAAGAATTGATTAGACTATAAATTAAATAGACAAAAAAGGCAACGAGTATAAAAATCAGTTAGCTGAAGCTTTTCGCTTTGCATCTGATAAAACTCTTTTTAAATATCTTATTGCAGAACAAATTCTTGCAGCAAGATAATCGCTAGCAGAAAGTCCAAGCTCTTTATATGTAAGTTTAAGGCTTTTAACTTCACCTTTTTTCATTTCGGCAAAATTTCTGCTCAAGCTTGCTTCACCATAACGCTCTTTATTCATAATGCTCTTTGACATAAGCTCGTTAAGAAAAAGGCACTTGTACTTACTTACAATCTGATTAAAGAAATAAATTTCTTCCGAGTAACGCATTCCATCTTTAAAACGAATTCCATCATCAATTATACGTCGCTTCATTATCGAATTAGGTGTCGTATAGCAATTCTTAAAAATTTCATCTTTTAGTGAAATGTAAAAAAGATTAACATGGGAGCTTGCTTTTGCAAGACGTGGAATGCGCTGACTTTCTTTTTCATGATTAGCAGTAATCAGATCAGCATTCGGTTCTTCGGTTAAAAGGGAAAGTCGTTTTACAAGGCTGTCCTTTAACCACATATCATCAGAATCATTAAAGGCAATAAATTCTCCACGGCAAACATCAAGCCCGGCATTTCTAGCACTAGCTACGCCACCATTTTTAAGATGCATTACCTTGATTTCGATAAAAGAATTTTCTCCACTGCCAAAATCTGCACTGGAAATTCCATCCAGATACTCAGCAGTTCCATCAGTAGATCCGTCATTGCAACAGATGATTTCACTTATTGTGTCTTCTAGGGAATAAGTCTTTAACAGTTTTTTGTCCTGATAAAGATTTTCAATTTCAGAAAAGACTGACGAAATAGATTCCCGTGCAGTCCGGTTCGAGTTGTAAAATGGAATTACAACCGATAAAAAAACTTTTTTCATATTTGTACTACCTGTTAAATTGTTGTCAATCCACAGCTGCTTTAATCCATTAACTTTATATTACAATATTTTTTTTATAATGACCACAACAAATAGGCTATTTAATTAAATTAATATAAAGAAAAAAATTAGTCTGACAAAAACTTTTTCAAGTCATTCATAACCTTTCTTTTATTTGCAATCCATTGTGGTTCAATCAAGATATTTTTTGCACCATCTCCTGTTAATCTGTGCATTACAATATCAGAAGGAATTATTGAAAGCGCTTTTTTTAATATCGAAAAATATTCATCCATTTCAAGAACTTTAAATTTTCCCTCTTCATAATCCTTAGCCAGATCAGTTCCCTTAAGTACATTCAAAACCTGAAGCTTGAGACCATCAGTTCCTGTCTTAAGCGCAAACCGTACGGTCTCAAGCATAACATTTTCGTCCTCTCCAGGAAGGCCGAAAATAATATGAGTTACAATATGAATATCAGGATTAATTTCTTTAATTCGTTTTACCGCATCAATGTAATCTTCATTAGAATAGTGACGGCGAATATAACCTGCAGATTTTTCATTGCTGGTCTGAAGTCCAAGCTCGATTGAAAAATATTTTCGGCCGACGGTATTACCATCCATGAAATGTTCTTTTGTAAGATCATGGATTTTTTCTAATATTGATTGTCCGACACAGTCAGGTCTCGTTCCAATGGCAATACCGGCAATTTGTGGATTCTCTAATGCTTCTCGGTATTTCTTTATGAGGGAATTTTCATCACCATATGTATTTGTAAAATTCTGAAAGTAGGCAATGTAATTTGATTTTGACTCATCAATGTTTTTTATTTTATTCGCTACAAGTTTCTTTGCCTTTTCTATCTGCTCTGAAATTGAAAAATTCCTTTCTGCAGCAAAATCTCCAGAACCTGATGCAGAACAGAATATACATCCTCCTACCGCTTTTGTTCCATCGCGATTAGGACAGGTACAGCCTGCATCCAGAGTAATCTTATATATTTTTCGCCCGAATATTTTTTTATAATACTCGCTTACAGATGTATAAGTCATAAAAAAACCTGAAGTCATTTGGACTTCAGGTTTAATTATATCACATTATCTTGATTGTGCAGATGAAAGGAAACATGCGATTCCTTCTGCAGGGTAATGTTCGCGAAGATTTTTTACTACTTCAACTATTTTTTCTGCTTCATCTTTTGAGCAATAGATAATCATCATTTCATTTAACTGAGGCCAGATTGCATCTCCAAGCTTTGGATTACTGTAGCCAGAACCTGTTACATTATCAATCTTAGTATAGTTAAATACAATTTTTTCTTTTCTGAAACTGTCAAAGAAGTCTTCTTCAACAGCCTGTGAAAATATAAGTTCAACACGTACTAATTCATTAGTCTGCATCTATTAGTCCTCCTTTGTTTTATTTTCAGAATCTGCATTACTGCTACCATCTGATGTTTTTTCATTCAATTCTGAATTAGAGAAATCATTTTTTCTTGTTTTTATGCCAACTTTCTTTGATTCAGATTTTTTCGATTCTTTTGAAGCATCACGTTTTGCAACAGAAACAATCTTCTCTTCTTTTTCTGCATCAACTCTTTCAAATCTTTCTTTCTTAGCAACAAGCTTTTTGATCTTTGCCTGATTTTCAGGAGTTGGTCTTTTTTCAAGACGAGCAATCTTTTTATTGAGCTTTCTGAGTTTTCTTTCATGACCAGCATTGAAAATGTAATACAATGAAGGCATTACAAACAATGTCATTAATGAACCAAAGCTCAAACCACCAAGTACTGTCATACTGATTGGCTGTACCAATTCAGTACCCTCACTTGGGAAGAACGCCATTGGTACGAGAGAGATGATTGTTGTCAAAGTTGACATCAAAATTGGGCGCAAACGGCTGCGGGCAGCTTCAATACAAGCTTCCATCAATCTATAACCACGCTTTCTCAACAGGTTTGTATAATCTACAAGTACAATACCGTTGTTTACGATCATACCTACAAGCATCAAGAAACCGAAGATAGAAACTGTACTCAATTTCTGTCCACTTAATAAGTAAATGAAAGCAACACCAATGAATGACAATGGAATAGTAAAGATAACAATAAATGGATCTTTGAAAGATTCAAACTGACTGGCCATGATAGCAAATACAAGAGCTGCCGCCATGATAATTACGATAACAAAGTTAATTCCGGTTTCGATAAAGTCTTCATTATCTCCAGAGAATGTAATTGAAACATTCTCTTCCTGAGGCACATTCTCGTTAATAACAGCATTTACTTTTTCCTGAACATCGCGGATTGATGTACCACGTTTAGGAGTTAATGTAATCTGTGTCATACGAGCCTGTTCCTGACGCAAAATACTAACAGGTGCTGTAGATTCTTCATAATGTGCAAATGTTGAAAGAGGAATTCTCTGTCCCTGCTGTGTTGTTACGAAAATTCTATCCAGGTCATTAAGCTTTGATTTATCTTCTTCTGCAAGTGAAACAATCATATCAATTTCATTACCGTTATCTTCATAACGAGTTGCAACCTGACCATCAATATTAGCCTTAATTTCAGCACCTACAGAATAAACATTAAGTGCAAGGTTATACATCAAATCACGATCGAATACAATTTTGACTTCTGGCAAACCATCTTCCAGGTTAGAAGAAACTTCATCAATGTAATCTGTTGTATTTTCTTTTAATACTTCTTCGACCTTCTTTGTAATTTCAGAAAGCTTCTTCAAATCATCACAACGGATATCTACAAGGAGACCGCTGGACATATCATTCATACCTGAAGAAAGTGAAATTTCTGCGCCAGGGAATTTTGTAATGTAAGGACGAAGTTTATTTCTTGCACTTTGTGCTGTGTCATAACCTGCCTTTCTCTCTTTTTCATCATAAAGCTTAATACGAATTGTAGCTGTGTTTGTATCTGAACTTGTACCCATAAATCCACCGCCACCAATGTTACTGCTTAATCTTTTGATTCCTACAATTTCCTGCTGAATGATTGATTCAAATTCCTTTGCAATTGCGTCTGTTACTTCAAGTTTTGTACCACGAGGCATTGTAACAGAGATTGAAATATTTGAAGTTTCAGTATTTGGCATAAATACGTATCCGATTTTAATTACAATTACGAAACTTACAATCAACAATCCGATAATAGAACCAAGGACTACCTTCTTATGGCGAAGAGTTTTTGCAACTGCACCTGCATAAAGGTTATCGAGCTTATCAAATACAGAACCAAGTCCTCTATTTATTTTTCCAAAGAATGAATCATCTCTTTTTTCACCGGCATTACTTACGACAAATACACTTGAAGACAATACAGGAACAAGAGTAATAGCAACGATAAGAGAACACATTAATGAGAAAATAATTGTCATAGACAAGTCATTCAAGAACTGTCCAACCATTCCCATTTTTGTTTTAAGCATAATCATTGGCAAGAAGATACATACAGTTGTCAATGTTGAAGAAGTAATGGCAGAAACCATTTCCTGCGAACCGAGAACTGCAGCAACCTTTGGTTTTGCATCCTTCTGACGGTAACTGTAAATATTTTCCAATACTACGATTGAGTTATCTACAAGCATACCTACACCAATCAAAAGACCGGCAAGAGAAATCATGTTAAGTGTCATTCCTCTGAAGTACATCAAAACCATTGTGATAAACAATGAAACAGGAATTGAAATACCAATAATGATTGTACTCTTTACAGAACGAAGGAATATAATAAGAACGAGAATAGCAAGGAGCGCACCTTCAATTACAGAAACAACAACTGCATGAATTGTATTTTCAATATCATCTGTTGTATTCCATACTTCGATAATTTCAACATCCTTAGGCAATGTTTTTTTGATTTTTTCAATCTGTTTTCTTGCTTTATTTGCAGCTGCAACAGAGTTCTTTCCACTCTGACGCTGGAGCATAACGCTGACACAAGGTTCGCCGTCCATATAAGCAAGTGTAGTTTCTTTTTTATAACCTTCATAAACATCTGCAATATCACGAAGCTTAATTGTTCTTACTATAGGCATTTCACCTGCAACAGATTCAGTTGGCTTCCATGAAATTACAGTATTCTTAACATCTTCAATAGAAGTATATTTACCTGCTGACTGAATTGTATAGTTAATATCACCAGAAGTAATTGAACCACCGGCACTCTGAATATTCTGAGCACCAATAAGCTGTGCTACACCAGTAATAGTAAGGTTATATGCTTCAAGACGGTCACGAGGAATATCTACACGAATACATTTCTCTCGTCCACCAGAAATATTTGCAGATGCAATACCATCAATCTGTTCAAGACGTTTCTGAACAACATCTTCTGCAATCTTTCTCAATTCCTCAGGACTATGGTTACCTTTAATTGCAAGCCCCATAATAGGCATCATTGCAGGATCCATACGGAAGATAATTGGGGAATCAGCATCCGATGGAAGATATTTTCGAACAATATCAATTTTATCTCGACATCCACTTACCGCTTCATCAAGGTTGATACCATAATTCATTTCCATATAAATGGTAGAAGTGCCTGTTGATGACTGGGAGTTCATCTTCTTTAAGCCAGTTACACCTGAAAGTGAGCTTTCCAATGTTCGTGTTATGCTCTGTTCAACTTCCTCAGGGCCTGCATTCTTGTATGTTGTAATGATGGCTACATAAGGAAGTTCCATATCAGGAAAGCGGTCAATCGGCAGGTTAAAAACTGCATAGATACCCAACGCGAATAATAAAATATAAATCATTAAAACCGTTGTCGGTTTATTTACTGAACGTTCTGAAAGAGTCATTTTATACTCAACTCCTATTCATTTTCTGCAACAGAAATTACATTTACCAAAGAACCATCACTTAACAAAGTCTGACCTTTAGTAATTACAACATCACCAGGGATTACACCAGCTTCAACTTCCTGAAGGTTATCAACACGGATACCAACTCTTACAGGTGTTAACACAGCGATTTTTTTATCCCCTTCTTCTTTTACAACAAATACAAAAGTTTCACCTTTTCTTGTAATTACAGCTCCATAAGGAAGAACACATACATTCTTTTTCTGATTTGTTACAAGGTGAATTTTTGAGTACATACCGATTTTAATTCTTGGATCTGGTTTATCAATTGCAAGCTTAATAGACATTGTACGAGATGATGTATCAAGTACAGGGCTGATTTCTTTGATATGTGCATCGAATGTTTCACCAGGATATGCATTGAAAGTAAGTTTAGCTTTCTGATTCATGCTGATGCGAGATACAAATCTTTCTGGAACTGATGTTTCAATTTCAAGATCGTTTGTACTTGAGATTTTTGCAATAATGCTTGACTGTGCAACACTTGTTCCAACTACAACAGGAAAGTAAGTAACTGTTCCAGAGATTGGAGCACGTACAGGGCTTGCAGCAAAAACCATACCAGGACGACTGGCATCAACTGCAGCAATAATCTGTCCCTTTGTTACTCTCTGTCCGACCTTTACATGAAGCTGAGAAATTTTACCAGCAGTATCTGGCATAACAGCAACAGATGAAGAAGCATCAACATCGCCACCAAATTCAAGATAATCATCAAGATTTGTTGGAGCGACTTTATATGCATTAACAGCAAATACAGCTTCTACATCGCCTTTTCCTTTTCCACCATCTGGCTTTTTACAACCAGTGAATGAAGCAGCTGCTAAAGCAGCGCACGCAATAATAATTCCAGTTTTTTTCATTTCTATCTATCTCCTGCAAGTGACGAATTAACAAGTGTTTCCAGATCCATAAGGCTGGTCATATAATTATATTTTTCATTGATCAAACCAAGCTTAGCCTGATTCAACTGAGTCTGAGCTTCTACTAAATTCAAATATTCTGTTGTACCGTTTCTGTAAGCAAGCCATGTCATATCATAAGATTTCTGTGCGAGAGTAATGTTCCTCTGGCTTGTTTCGATTGAGCGCCTGCACTGATTCAATGTATCAACTGCTTTGCGAACATCCAGCTCTGTACTTGTTTCAAGAGTCTGCATATTCAGCTGAAGTTTTTTGATATTTATATCAAGTTCCTTTGCATTACTTCTTGTCGAAGACCATGGAAGCATGTTTGTTAAGTTCCATACGATACTGAAGCTTAATGAACCATTGTCACCCCAGTTATCTGCAGTTGCCCAGTTTTTATCAAATGCTTTTGACATCATTGGCTGTCCTGACCAGCTGACTGAAAGAGATGGTGTATATGTTGAAAGATCAAGTGAAGTTTTTGACAACTTCATTGTTTCAATTGTGTGCTTTAAAGCTTTTATTGAGAGGTTATTTTCTTTTGCTTTTTCAATTAACTCATCAACATCAACTTCCACATATGTTGGATTGATTTCGCCCTTAAGTTCAATTTTAGTTCCTACTGGAAGTCCAATGAGGAATGAGAATGTATCAAGTGACTGGAGCATAGAAAGTTCAGCTTTTTCAACTGCAGGAATCTGATTTTCGTAAGCAACCTGTGCCTGCAAATACTGAATCTGAGGAACATAACCATTACGATAGTTTGCTGATGCCTGATTCATACGCTGGCGTGCATTTTCAAGGGAATCCTTCTGAAGTTTCAAACTTTCCTGCTGTAAAAGCAATGCGTAGAAAAGTTTACGTATTGAATCTTCGTTTGAACGAACAGCCTGTTCGTAAGTAATCTTTCCACTTTCATAAGATTCTTTTGCCGATATCATTGACATAATCATTGCCGCATTAAAGTTAAAGGAAACCCCTAAATTACCAACTACTGACCAGCGGTCTTTTTCTTCTGGAGCTGGAAGCGTTGAATTGTAGGTACCACTTAATTTTAAACTAGAGTAAGGATCATTTGATCTTGCAAGGCTTCCTGTTACCTGCAGGTTTGGAAGGAATGTATTCCATGAAGTATTATTCTTCCATTTTGCAAGTTCGAGATCCAATGCAGAAGTCTTGAGTGTAAGACTGTGCTCTGCAGCATAATTTACAGCATCCTCAACTGTAAGAACCATTACATCTTCTTTTTCAGCCACAGGTTCTGCAGGAGCTTCTTCCTGTGCAAAAACAAAAGTGGCTGTAAAAAGACATGCTGTTAACGCAAACATTTTTTTACCAAACTGTTTTGAAATTTTTGAAATCATATATAACCTCTCTTTCATTATTACAAATTCTATTTATTACTCATCGATTTTGATAAACCAAAACATATCAAATCGAACAATTCATCGACATAATCAATCGTCTCAACAGGAACTTTAAAATAAAACTTTAAGGTTCCGATAATAGATGAGACCCAGCCCAAAATGGTTTTTACACTTAAACCATTTTTTATTTCAAATCCTTTATTCTTAACAACCGCAAGCTTATCTTCAGTTCCAGTTTTTTCTTTATCAGTCATTCTGTCCAGATTAAATTCCTGCTGCAATGCCCAGTTGTGAATTGTAAGAACAAATGGGCGTTGTTCAAGATAATTTTTTTCTGACACAAGAAGGATATAAGCAGTTTCTTCAATTGAAGTTGCCATCTTGAGCCGTTTAGAAAGCATATCCATAATAATTCTCAGTTCACTCGAAAGCATTTTGGTAATGAATTCTTCTTTATTGATGAAATATGAATACAAGCTGCTTTTTGCAAGATTCAATTTTTCGCTGATACGTTCAATAGTAATACCTTCTATTCCGTATTCATTGAAAACTTCTGTAAACGCCATAAAAAATCTTGCATCATCCCCATCTTTGGGAACTGTAATTTCACAGAGCTTATCAAGCTCTGCCTTTCGTTCAGAAGAAAGCTTATTTTCGGTTGTTGAAATTCCTGTCCACAAAACGTTTATTATAGTTTTTTTAAATTCCTCATCAGAATGAATTGCAGAAGGATTAGTTTTCAAAAGACATTTTCTTCTTATCAGAAAGAAAATTATTGATTCAGTACAGAAATATGCTCTAAAAAACCGTCTTAAATTTGAGCTAGTTATATATTCCTCTGAAAACATTACACCGTGTTTTTTCAAAATAACAAAAATCGGCTCATCTGTTTTTTGAGTCAAGATTCCGGAATTAAGCGTAAAACCAAGATAACCTGGATTTTCGATAAAAAAGCTAAGAACAGTATCAATCAAGTCAGAAAACTCTTCAAAGGAATATTCTTTGCTTTCAGTGCGTGTAAAAAAGAATTCTTTAGAATTAAGAACAGACGAAAGCCCCGTAAAAACCATTTCAGTCATTACTTGAATCAAGGCATCTTTATTTTTAAAATGCCTGAAAATTGCAGTTTTTGAAATTCCGACTTTGGCTGCAATTTCTGAAAGAGAAATTTTTCTGTTCCTAAGATCTTCATACATAAAGAATGCTTTTGTAAGAATTTCTTGTCGTGTATCGCGCTTTGGTACCATATTTCGCATTATGTTACCGAATGTTCGGTAACTTTTCTAAATATACTAATGCATTTCCATAAAGTCAATTAAATTTGAATAAGAATTCTCTTACTTTAAACTTTCCCTTTAAATTATCCGAATAATATATAGAAGAAATTGAAAAAGTCTCAAAATTGGAGTTAATCATGGTTAATATTCTGCCCATTGCCAGTGGAAAAGGCGGCGTCGGAAAAAGTGCAATTGCAGTAAATCTTGCAATTCTTTTAGCACAGAAAGGAAAAAAAGTTGTTCTCATGGACTTTGATCTTGGAGGTGCCAACCTACACACTCTTTTAGGCCTAAAAAATAACCACACAGGTCTGGGAAATTTCATCTACAAGCAGGAAACTTCCTTTGCCCCACTGCTTCAGGAAACTGGTGTTCCTAATCTTCAGTTTATTGCAGGCGACTGTCTGTTTCCTGGAACTCCAAACATGAGCTTTTTTATCAAACGCAAAATGGTAAAAGAAATTGAAGCATTGGATGCAGATTATGCAATTCTGGACTTAGGCGGAGGAACAACCTACAACACTCTGGATTTTTACCTTTTAACCTACAATTCAATTCTTGTAACAAGTCCGGAGCTTACATCAATTCTTAATGCATATTCCTTCTTAAAATCTGCAGCTTACAGATTCCTTATCCGTCAGTTTAAGGCAAAATCCCCAGAACGCTCTATGATTGATAACTATATTAACAACAGTACAGCAGGTGCCGAAAGTTCCTTCGTAGCCCTGGTTGATGAAATCTGCCGCCAATATCCCTCATCCGGAGAAAAAGCCCGACAGGAGCTTCAAAAATATCGTCCTCAGGTTATTCTCAATATGGGAAAATCAACCCAGGACCTTGAAATGGCTCGCCGCCTTCGTTCCCTTGTGTGGAACAAACTGAATATCGCCATGGACTTTGTTGGATTTACACCTAAGGATGATGCAATCGAAATGGCTGTTGCTACAAGAAGACCGATTGCTGTTTCGAATCCTCAGAATCCTTTTGTAGTTCACTTAAATTCTGCAGCAGATCGAATTTTACTGCATACATATCAGTTTAATGAAAAACTTGAAGATTCTGAATTTTTTGGAAACAATGAAAATCAGGATATTGAAGAATTATTGAGAAATTCTTTTTAGTAATACCTTAAAAGTTGCCGGATCGAAAATTATCTTTCGTGAAGGCACACCACCAAGGTCTTCTGTTATTATGGGAATATTAAGTTCCGCAAGATATTTTTTTGCAAACTTAATATTTTCTGAACCGATTTGATTTCTGCTGTTTTCAGGCAGATTAAAAACATTACTTCCACCAAAAATCTTAGCCTGAAGATACCGTCTGTCAGCGCCGGCTTTAATCAGCTCATCAAGTAATAAATCAACAGCAAACTTTCCGAATCTACTGATTGGGCCAGTCTTTTCTGAAGGCTTACCATCTGAGCCTGATTCTGCAAGCATAAAATGATTCATGCCGCCAATAAGATTATGTGGATCGAAAAGGCAGATAGCTACACAGGAACCAAGTATTGTTGATACAAATTCCGGCCCTTTTGAAACATAATATTCACCAGGATAGATTGTAACAATATTGCGGTTAAACGAGTTGTCGAAGAAAGTATTCATTTTACAATATTAAAAGAAAGTAATTTCTCCAGCCTCAAGTCCATCTTCTACACCAAAGTCACCGATTTCACCAGCTTCTTCTTTGTGAGCTGTAATTGTAAAATGAGTTACCAGGTCTTTAAGTCTGTCATCTTTAAGTTCCCAGCTTGTAATTCCCATGCGTGAAAGAATATCAAACTTTCTGGATTCAAGACGCATTCTTTCTTCTGCCATCTGAACAATAATACCACGAAGGCTGTTATAAATATTTTCCAGTTCATCAAGTTTTCCCTGAACACTGATACAAAGCTGTTCAAAGCCTGGAGGGAACACAGAGAATGTTGCCAGAATAGAGGAAAGTTCATCCTGAATGTTGTGGAATTCATTGAAGAACGCATTCTTTGAAAGGCGAACCTGATTCATTTCTTTGCTGTCTTCTTTGATTGCAAGTGTAAATTCACCTAAAAGCTGCTTAATTGATGAAATAAAGGAATTAAGCATATCCTGCATTTCATCAAGGGAATCATTTGCCGATGAAATAAGATTATCCATGTCGATTACAGAATCTTTTACGGCAGCAATTGCAGGATTTTTTGCAACTTCAATCTGCTGAAGGATTCTAACGTGATGAAGTCTGTCGATAATTGGTTTTAAGGCTTCAAATACAGCGTACATCTGCATTGCTTTTTCAGTAATACCACTACAGCTTCTTTCAAGATTTTTCTGGCTGGCAATATACACACCGAACTGCTTCAAGGTTGAAGCAAAACGATTATTAATCTTTGCCATATTTTCGTAAATATTTTCTGCACTGATATTCTGTTTATCCATAAAGCGTCGAATATAATCAAGGCGCTTTGGCTCTACAGCACGAAGTGTTTCTGAAACTGAAATCCAGTTATTTTTGAAAATATCAATACTCTTTTTAATATTTGTGCAGATATCTTCAAGAACAGATGAAGAAAGACGGAGAAGCTGAACATTAAATGTAAGATTATCAAGAGTTTCTTCATCTGTTGGCGCAGTTGGCGGAATTGAACTGCATTCATGGAGACAAAGAATTATATGCTCCATTGCCTGACGAATAATATCCTGGTACTGCAAACCTTCCATTGCATTCTGGATTGGAGGATATGCGGAATTAATTATTCCCTTAATATCCTGCAAAGGAGCAGAGGCATTCTGGATAAGTGTGTTTACATCGTTGGAAGAGGAATTTCCGGCTTTAGACAATGTTTTCTGGGAATCGAGAATTCCATCGAAAACAATTCTAAGACCGTTAATCTGCTTTAATAACTGCTGTTCTTCATCAAGCAATTTATTAGAGTAAAGATTCATATCTGTTGAAAGCTGCTTTAAGCTTTCTGTAATACTACTGAATGCCCGGCCTTTTTCACCTGATTTAATTGAAATAACCATTGCATTGAGAGCAATAAGTTCCATTTCTTCAGAATTATCTTTAATTTTACGAACGTTATTATTTACATTTGAGAGATCTTCAATTCTTTTGTTGAGGGCATCAAATAAAGGAGAATATTTCTTGTCGTAGTTATTAAAAAATTCTGCTTCAAGGTTATTAGCAGTATTATTTGCTTTTTCAAGAATTCCAAACTGATTAAGAAGAGCGTCCATCGAAGACCTTTCCTCTTTATTTAAAAGCATTGGAAATTTTTCAGCGAGATTCAAGAAAATATCTTCTGTTCTTGCAGAAAAAGACTGAATCTGAGTTTCAATATCCTTTACGTTCATGCATATCCTCAAACGTCCAATAGGGCACTTCAATTATTTTACCATATTATTGTAATTTTTTAAAGAACAAAACTTATAAAATATTTTTTTTGATTCTATTGACAATTTTTAAAAAAAATGATGTCTGACAAAAATTTAAATTCTGTCGAAAATATTCACTTTAAAGGAACTTTTTTCTATAATATGAAGTTATGAAAAACATTAATTACCAATCCCTCCCAGATGAAAAATTCTGGAAAAGACTAGGATTAGTACTCAGCATTGTTGCTTGTTTTATTTTCTTTGGTTGTAAAGGAATGCTGCCTGTTCCACAGGTTTCACAGGCTTCAGACATTTTACTCCAGGGAAACAAAGCAATTGCAACACCGTTGAATGTTACTGCATCCCATGGTCAGAAAAGACAAATTACAATTTCCTGGACACCGGTCTCTAACGCAAAGTATTATTATATTTACAGAGCCGAAACACCACATTCACAATTTGTCCAGATTGATGAAGCTGCTGGAGGAGAAGCCAGCAAGGCAATTTCAGTTCCAGCCGGATTCAGCGGCTACTTTAAGGTTGCAGCAGTTACGGGCCTTGGAGAAATTTCAGAACTAAGCCTTGCTTCCTATGGTACTTCGCTGGCTTCACCTGTCATTACAGATATTCAGCAGGATGATGAAGCAGCTTCTGCAACAATCTACTGGTTTATGGAAAACCTGAATGAAAAGTCTTACCTTTCTTCAGTTCAGTTTAATGTTATCTGCTATAATCCTGACGGTTCAGAAAAAGATCACATTCTTCTCTCAAAAACAGAAAACACATTCTGTACTTTTGAAAATCTAAATACAGCAACAATCTACAGCTATGATGTTGAAGCATACCTTTTAAGCGATCAAACTGCATCAGAAAAAAGTATGAAGGTAGACAAAGCAACAGCTGTTTCTCTCATTCCTCAGGTTGCAAACTTTACTGCAACAGAAGGAACTGAAAAGGATCAGAAAGTTACTCTTACAATTACACTTCCTCAGATGGCTAAGACTCCTTCTTCTACAGGAACCGGAGGAACAGATTCACCAGGGTACGAAGAGAAACCTTTGTACTTTAAGATTCAGAGATTTAACGAAGCAAATCAGATTTATGACACAGTCGTAGATTATCTCAGCTTCAATGGTTCAACAACACCACTTAATAAAGGTGCAGATGCCTTTAACTCTTATACAGAAGGCAATACAGTAACCTGGTATGATACAAGTGTAGAAAGAGGAATTAAATATAAATACCGCGTTCTTTCTTATGTAGACAACTACTTTGAAAACGGAAGTGAAACAGCAAGAAAAGTTGTTACTCACGATCCTGCAAAAGCATATGTTAAAACAGGTTGGGCAGCAAACATTCCTGCAATCAGCTCTACACAGGTTGAATACACTAAGGACATTGCAGCAAATGCAGATGATAAAGCCATTACAGCTGAATACATTAAATCTGCCTCATTAAAGCTTAACGCAAGCTGGGAAAGTCTTGGTAAAGAAGGTGATTACAAGTACGTACTTGTTGAAAAACGCTTCAAAATAAAAAGCGATAACGGTGATGTAGAAGACGAAACCGGAACAGAAAAACTTTTAATACAGGCAAATGGTTCTACCTATTTTGACAGTATTGCAGACATTAGAGATTTTGAAATCAACTTTAATTTTTCTGCTCCTGTTGTAAATGCAGATTATACAACAACAGATGCAGCAGAGAATGCCAGCATTCGCGGTTATTACAAATATTCAATCTATGTAATTCCTTCAGCTATAGCAGAAGAAAATCCTTCGCCAGATCTTTCTATTAAAGACAAGGCTCTTGTTTCAAAAGAAGATTCAAGTACACGTCTTGTATTTAATGGTGAAGTTCCAACTCCAGTACTTAACGTTGCTGATGGTTATAAATCAAAGGCTATCATCAGTTATAACAAGCAGGACAAAACTACTTACAAGCTTGTACGCGAAACACTTGATGCAGACGGAAAAGTTATTACAGGTGAGGATAAGACAGTAGATATCACAGAATCTGCAACTTACGAAGATGAAACACTTGAAGCTGGTAAAGCTTATCAGTACACACTTTATGCATCAACAACAGGTATGCTAGATATTCCTTCAAGCACAGTCCGTGCTTACACATTAGGAAAACCAGACCTGACATTTGATGAAGCTGCACTGGACTACTCAACAATCACACTTAAGTGGCGCTCAGCAGTTTCACCACTTGAAGCTGACAGCATTAAAGCAGGAACTTCTACTGACAAGAATGTTAAGTACACTGTAGAAGTTCCTTACAACGGCACAGTCATTTCTTACGATCTTTCTTCACACGAGTTGAATGGAACTGAAACAGTAACATTTACAGAAGATGATTACACACTCAACGTAATTAACGGAACTGACTACATCTTTAAGCTTAAGAAAAATATAGAATATTTTGATTACTCTGGAAAAACTCCAAAAATTGCTGCTGAAAATGCAGGTAAGAGCTTTGGAGTAACACTGGTTGTTTCAAATGACAGAATAGATGAAGATGAAGACAATCATAATGACGAAACAGTTCAGGCAAGAACACTTGGTCCTGCAAACTCAGGTATTACTGCAAGCAGAGCAACTTCTGTTAATAACATTAAAGTTGAGTGGAATAAAATTCCTGGAATTGAATACTACGCAGTACGCAGAACATGTCCTGCCACAACAGATGAAGAAGAACCAAAAGATGACATCATCTATGTTTCAAAAGATGGAACTGTAACAGTTAACGAAGAAGCTGTTTCAACATCAAGAACAGTTGTTTCTCCACAGCCAGACAGCTTTATCTTAACTGACCAGCACTGTACAGCAACAGATGCGCAGGACTCATACCAGACAAACCAGGCAAAAATTGCATGGGGTCTTGAATTCGAATACACGGTTATTCCTGTTCTTTCAACAGATGATAATCCGTTCGAAGACTTTGATAAAGTAACTTACACAGATGATAAAAACTCAATTGTAACAGCCAAAGGTTATACACCTGGTTACGGCTTGAACGTTGTAGCAACAAAGGCAGAATCTGCTGACTCTGTTACTGTTAAGTGGGATAAGCCTAATAGTTATGCAATTTCTGCCCCATCTTTGTGGTACAGAAAGGAAGGAACATCTACATGGATTTATTCTGGAGATTACAGTGCTAATGAGACAAGCGCAACAATTTATCTTGACGTTCCAGAAGACCCTGAAAACAGATCAAAAACACTTAGAGATGCAAAAGTAGAATTTGCAATTTCTTATGACACAAGCCGCTCAGTTGTATGGCAGCCATCTTATCTCTCTTATCTTGAAGATAAAAAAGATGCCAATCAGGAACAGTTGAACATGGGATATCAGTTCAGTCTTGTTACATTCTATGCAACAGAACCTGTAAAAACAGCAGAAACATTCTCAGAAACAATCAACTGGTCTATCGACCAAAGCAACGGCAGAAAACGAGGAGTTGGTGATGGTATCACTGGAGACTGTTACGAAATCCAGGTACTTAACAAAAACTGTGGTTCTAAATGGTTCCCTATTGCAACTATTTCTAAAAATGGAGAAGTTACTAGAGTTAATCAGAGTTGGTATGACATTGACTGGGTTAATAATGGTAATAACAGTTTAACATTAACAGCACTTAATACTGCCACAAAGTCAGAATTTACAACTTCAACACGTTTGACCCGTGGAAGCACACAGGCTCCTGCAATTACAGGTGAACATGACGGACTTCTTAAAGTTCAGCGCGATTATAAACATTACTACAGACTTGTTGCTAAACGCATTAATTCAAATGGCGATGAAATCCAAGCGGTTTTAGGAGACATAACCTCTACACTGCATGACGATACTGCAAAAGCTCCTGTTTACTCTTATCGAAAGATATCAGATGATGAATTTGTAAAGGGAATTACTTTGATTGTTGCTGATGCACTCAATCAAACAGGAATCAAAGATGGTGGCACCAGATCTGTAGGTAATTTCTATGTCGGACGACAAGGTGGCACACGTACATTCTGGTATGGTACAAAAAATCCATATACTCATAACTTCAGTGCTGGAACACCATACTCAGATTCAACTACATTACAAAGCGGTTGGACAATATCCATCTCCGAGGCAAAAGAAGGTGACTCAGCACAAGGTACAACGGTTGCAAACATCCCATGGGGAACAATCGTAACAACTCATGAATCTTCATTACCTAGCTATAATGGTGTTGTTTTCTTGCATGCAGGAGCTAAGAACATCGGAGTCTTTGGGGGAATCACTAAAAAATACGATTTATGCATCCAGTATTCACATAAATCCGATGCATCTAATGACAGCGATAAATTAGTTGTTGCAACAGCTTATCCTAACGATACTACTTATAATTCGAAGGATAGAGATACAACCTATACTGCAAGTAATAACTCTTCTTTATTCTGGGCTTGGTTCCCATACACAATTGATGAGGATCATTCCAACCAGATTACAACCTTCGATGCTAATCAACCATGTTACAAAGATCTCTGGTGGGAGGTACGCGAATAATGAAACGCATTACAAAATTCCTTACAGCAATATTATTATCAACAATGACTCTCACTTCTTGTGCAGATTTGTTCGAAACAAAAATCTCTATGCTGACAAATGGGAGCATTTCAAACCTTACATCTCTTGTTGTCCCAGAAGTAACAATTGATCAGCTTGATGCGCCTGCACAGATTTTCGTTTCTCAGGCTGAATCATCAACTAAGATCAACATCTCCTGGTCAAAGGTTGATGGTGCTACTTCTTACTATCTTGAACGTGCAATTTCTACTGCAAAAGATGTAAACGGAAGATTCATCTGCCCTGACGAATCAGAATTTAAGCCAATGCCAATCAAACGCATTTATGCAACTTCATATAAAGACACAATTCTCACAAACCCAAGTTATTCCAGTGAAGAATACTCTTACGGATATTTCTACAGGGTTTGTGCAGAAAATCCTCGTCTCAAATACGAATCAAGCGAATTTAAGCTTTCTGAAGTTGCATATCTCCTTGCTCCACCAAGCGGTGTAAAAGCCTCTCGTGGTGAATCAACAACAAACATCAAAGTTACTTGGAATAAAGTTCCTGGTGCAAAATACTATGATATCTATTACTCAGAAAGTGACACAGGTTCCGGTGCACAGTACATTACAACAATCAATGCCAACCAGAACTGGTACAACGATGTAGTTGTAAATTCACTTAAAGGTAAAGATTTGTATTACAGTGTATATGCAAAAACTTCTGCAAATACATCTGTAGCAAGTGCTCTTGCCTTGGGTTACACATTGCAGGAAGGTGCTCCACCTCAGGTAACAGATGTTGTAGTTGTAAAAGGCCGTGGTAACACAACTAATGAAATTGAAATCAGTTGGAAAGCTGTAGGTGACTTTGATTATGCTGTTTATAGAACAAGTTCTAAAGACGCATCATTTACACTTTTACGCAAAGAAGGTAAGACAAATACCTATAAAGATACTAAAGCCCTTAAACCAAATGTTTATTACTACTACCAGATTCAAGCATTTAAAGTTGAAAATGGTGTTAAAGTCAAAGGTCCATTCTCAGATTCAGGATCAGAAAGTAAAACTCCTGCAGAGGCATTCCTTTTAGTTCCACCATCAAATATTACTGTAATGAAAAACAAGCTTGATGCTTCACGCTGTACTATTACATTCCCTCCTGTAATCGGATCAAAAGATTATTCTGAAGATTCAGGTCTTACATCGGATTACAATAATTACAAATATGTAATCTATGGATGTGATACTGCAGATGGATCATTTACAGATGTAGTAGGTCCACCTGAAGACTCTACACTTTCTAAAGATGCAAGCGGAAACTACATCATTCCTATTACTACAAAAAATTATTACAAAATTACAACAAAGAATGGAAATGTAGAATCTAACGCAAGTGATGTATGTGCACCAGCACCTTTTGCAGCTAGTAATCTTGAATGCTCAAGAGCAGCAAATGTTGATGGAGATGCAAATCGCAATGGTGTCCTTCCTGTAAAAATTACATGGAACCCACCAAAGAATGATGTTGCAGAAGGCGGATACTATGTTTACCGTTCAACTAATCCTGACACAGGATTTAAGAAAATTACAGACGAACCTTTAATGGCAACATCATTTATTGATAACTATGATGCCGCAAAAGCAGGTGTTTACTATTACTACAAAGTTCTTTCACTCAACAGTCTTGGTCAAGGATCAAACTACACTGATGCAGTTGTTGGATATGGAGCATTAACTGCTGATCAGTACATGCGTGAATACAACAAAACAGTTATGGCTTCACAGAAAAAACTTAAGCTTATGCATATTGCTGATGATATGAAGAAACTTGGTACTGAAACCGCCTATGGTAAACTCAGCGGCTCACTTTCATACAATGCATCAATTGCAGGTCTCGGTGCCCGCATTTTAATGCACTACACAGACTATGCAGAATTCTACGCAAATGGTGATGCTGCAAACGGCTACTACTTCTTCCTTAACGGGGACACAAACACATCTGCCTCAATGAATGCAAGTGGAAATATGGATGGTATCGTAACAATTCAGGGTATGTATCCTGGTTCGGTTTCATATTACAATATTAAAATTGAAGGTGGAGCTGCCGGTGGTGGTACTTATGGAATCAAACGTGACGGCTTTGACGGACAAGTTGAAGTAGACTGGCAAGTAGGAGAAGAAGGAAAATAATATGAACAAGAAATTTATACTTACAATTACATTAGCATTAACACTCTGCATGGGCTTTTTCAGCTCTTGTTACGCACCAAATCCTTTATATGGAAAATGGGCTGATAACAATGGTAATACTATTACCTTCAATCCTGACTTAACATATTCTGCAACCATCTCTGTAAAAGGAATTTCAAAAACCTATAGTGGTGATTATGCATCAATTGAAAACGTAATGGTATTCACACGAGAAGATGGTTCTATTAACACAGAATGGGATATTCGCGGTTCAATCATGTATTTAACATGGACAGATTCAAACGGTCAGTCAGAACATTTATCACTCTACCACATTGCAAAATAGGGCAGCTTATGAAAAAAATTAAGAAATTAATTACGATTTTGATTCTCTCTATTCTTGCCTCAACCAGCATTGTAGCTCAGGAAGCAAAGGATTCTTCTGAATCAAAATTTGCAATAATTCACAATTGGGGTCTTGCGTTCAATCAGGTTACTCGCATTCAGAAGCAGGTCGAACGGAGCAATTTTGTCTGGAGAGAAGATCTTGTAGGTGCATTCTATTCTGCACAGACTGTAAACCTTCCTGTAAACTTTATTGCAAAGGTCGGAGTTTATTATCCTATTGGAACAACATTCAATTTTGTACCACAGGTTTCTAAACAGATTTTGCTCTATGGCTTTGACTTTAATGCAGGACCAATATGGACAATCCCAATTGGTCATGTATTGAATCTTTCTCTTTCACCAGTAATCGACTTTAGATATCAGATTGATGACAACTTTCACAAGTTCGATTTAGGTGCAGGAATTATTGCAAGTATGGAATTTCCTATCAGCAGATTTTTTACAATAATGCTTAACGGGGAATTTACATACGACTTTGGAAATCTTGGTACAAATGCAGGTATAAGAAATTACGATGCAGTATATTCATATGGCGCACAACTTGGATTTAGGATTTCAAAAGCAGTTCCGAATAATTTCTATTATTTCGGAATAAATTATTAATCTAAAAAAAAGCATTGCGATTAACTTCGCAATGCTTTTTTTTGCATTTGTAATTACTATAATTTATTCACCAATAAAGCTTTTTACAGTTGCTATCATCTTCTCTGTTTCAATCGGCTTTGCAATATGAGTATTCATTCCAGCTTCTAGACAGTGTTCTATATCTTCTGTAAAGGCATTTGCTGTCATAGCAATAATTGGAATCTTCTTTGCATCTGCACGTTCCAAACCGCGCATTAAATGTGTTGCCTGAAGTCCGTCCATTACCGGCATCATTACATCCATGAAAACAATGTCATAATAATTTTCAGGCTTTTCACTGAACATATTCAATGCTGTAAGTCCATTCTCTGCAATATCAACTTCAAGTCCTTCATTGATCAAAAGTCTTGATGCAATTTCCTGGTTAAGTTCATTGTCTTCAACCAGCAATGCACGCTTACCTTTAATTGAAAGTTTAGTTAAATCTTTTTCCTGTTCGACAGCTTCTGTATTTACAGTATCAGTTCCACTCTGTGGTGCTGTCTGAGAAAGCACTTCAACATCCATTGTAATATTAAATTCAGTTCCTTCGCCAGGAGCACTGATACAATCGATTGTTCCACCCATAAGATGAACAAGATTATGAACAATTGCAAGACCAAGTCCAGTTCCAACTTTATTTACCGAGTTAGAATCCTGTGTAAATGCTTCGTACATAACCTTTTGGAATTCCTTTGACATTCCTGCACCTGTATCACGAATTACAACATGAATTGTGATAATTCCAGGAGCCTTTGGTTCTGAATCAAGAAGAAAGTCAATACGTCCGCCTTCTGGTGTGTACTTAGATGCATTTGAAATGAGATTCATTGCAATCTGCTGCATATGTAAACGGTCAACATTCATCATGAAATCCCGATAATCATCAGGCTTTCGATTGCAGTAGAAAGTAATTCCATTCTTATCACACATAACATGAGAAAGGGTAATAAGATTTTCAAGAATATCACCGAATGAACATTTCTCTTTTCTAATTTCCATACGTCCACTTTCAATCTTGGACATATCAAGGATATCATTTAAAAGACCAAGCATGTATTTACTTGAAGACTTAATCTTTGAAATATCTCTTTCAAGACTTACTGGATCATCAAGTTCCTTAGAAGCAAGCTCAGCAATACCCATAATTCCATTCATAGGAGTACGCAAGTCATGACTCATTCGTGATAGGAAGTCACTCTTTGCAAAGTTTGCCCGTTCTGCTTCTTTGATTGCTTTTGCAAGTTTTTCGTTCTGCTGACTTTCCATCAGTGTAATCTGTGTAATGTCTGTTCCTACAAAAATAATAATATTTGCACCAGGTTCAAGATAATAAATTTTCTGTTGTTTAATTTCGAGAGAACCATCATCTTTGCGAGCATGGTATGTAAATCGTATTTCTTTATTTGTTTCAAGTTCTTTTTCAATTCTTGCAACATCGAACAATTCTTTTACACTTGCTTTATCTGCTTCAGGAATCTTCTTCTTAAGCAGAGCATCCAGCATTGTTTTATAATCTGCAGAATTCTTATCCGCAATCCAGTCTACTGCATCCGACTTATTAATGAACTGACATATACCTGTAACTTTATTAAGCCAGAAAATATATTCTACGTCTTCTTCAAGAACAGAGTCTTTTGTAATTCCAGCAATTGTTTGGGTAGAAATATCTTTTAAATAACAATAAGCTTCGATATCCCCACTTGAAGGATTGAATGCAAGCTCCATGCACAAATTAAACCAGTGAATAACACCATTTGAAAATTTATAACAGAAGTCACAGGTTTTATGTCTTGCACCATTTTTAAAGGCGATAATCAAATCTTCTCGATCGAGAGTATTTGCAAAACTCTGATTCTGACTTCTTGTTGTAATCAAACTGCGAAGAAAATCAAGTTCACTTGCTGCAGAATTTCCTTTAATAAGTTTGTTAACATCCGGAAGATTTATTAATCGTTCAAGAACAATATTTTTTGTTAAATTCAAACGTGTATAAGCCGGATAATTCTGCTGGACGAAACTCTGGTATTTCATGATACCTTCGTATTCACGCTCTGCCCGTTTCTGGCTTGTAACATCAGTTGCTGAACAAATTGCATGGACAACCTTATCGCCTTTTGTTTTAATTGCACGATAAACAATATGCTTCCATCGTTCTGTCAAAACATTATTACGAATATCTTTAATTTCAATTGGGATATCAATTTCGATTGATTTCTTTGTTTTGCCTTCTTTAAAGTCTCGTAACACCTGATTAAATTGTTCTCGATATTCCCGCTGAATAACGCCGGAATAAATCCATCCTAAAACAACGTCTTTTGTATTTAAATTAAGTTTTTTATCAGCAAATTCCTCTACACCAGGAATTTCAAGCAAATCATTATCATCTAAAGACTCAATCTTACCTAATGGAGTTTCATCATCTACTGATTCAAGTTCTTCCAGTTCTTCATGATGTTCAATTCCATCACTCACTCCCTCTTCTTCAATTTCATCTGTAAAGTCACATTCCCAATATACAGTCTCACTCTGATCCATTACAGCGTGAAGCATATTTCTATTCTCTTTGAGTAACTCTGTAAGTCGTTTTCTTGCTTTCAGTTGATTTATATTTGCAATGATAAAAATAATAGCCAGCAATGCTGCAACACTGGCAAGTACAATCCATACAAGCCCGTTGGAATTAAACAGATCCACATTATTAATATATTTAGTATCTGGTGGAAGTTTATTTTTCGATATAGAAAAGTTATTCATTACCGAATAATCAAAATAATAACGGGCTGGGCAATCAGAAGTAATGCTAAGGTATTTAGGTTCAACACCATCAAAAATTTCTTTAATTATTTTCCCGGCCAAAGACCCCATATCGTAATAAGAATTAAAATAACCACCAAGTATTCCTGTTCCAATCTCGCCATAGCAGACAGTTAACACAGGAACATCTCGTGGATTGCACAATTGCAGTACATATTTAACTTCATCTGACACTGAACCTGGGATTCCACGTGCAGCAAGAAAGAACACAACATCTTCCTTACCTGCTTCAGAAAGTCTTTCTGTAATACCTTCGCTTCCAAGTACATCCGAATTTAATTCAATAAAGTCAAAGCCTTTAAATCTCATATTCAAACCATTAAAGACCATAGCTCCACTTTTTCCTTCAAAGGAATTATCTGTAATAAGAAAAATTCGTTTTCTCTCAGGGAAAAGATTTTTTGTTAAAAGAACATTCTCATCAAAATACAAGACATCTTTTATTCCTGTAATATTTTCATCACCATTAGACTGACGAATCAGATTAGAGTCTTTGACCCCTACAAATACTATAGGTTTATCTTTAAATAACTCTTCACGATATTGAAGCGCAAAATTAAATGCATCATCCCCAGAAGTAACAAATGCATCAAAATCTGAATTATTTATGTAATAGGAAATACGATTATAAAATCCAGTATAATTTTCATCATCAGGCATTGAATGATTTTCCATAAATTGAAAATTCATCTTTATATCATTTCCCAAACCTGATTTTAATCCTTGGATCTGAATTGAATTTGAGTAAGTATCAATTTCACTTGAACCAATGAACAGAACTTTTTTTATGCTCTGCTCCTTTTCTGGCTCAACAGAAAAAGTATTCTCCACTGATACAGCAAATACTACAACAGCAAGAACGACAGTCGAAATCTTCTTTAATATTCGAGCAAATTTCATATTATTTCTATTATAACACATAATTCAGTCCAAAGAAAAAATAATTGAAATTACACTAACAGGTAGGTTGAAATTTTACCAAAGCCTTTAATATCAACGACAGGCATTGGTTCATAATCAAATTGATCACCCAACATATATTTAACACGCTCAGACACATTTATACGATCCGGCACACCATAAGACTCAAGTCTTGAAGCAAGGTTAACAGTATCACCCCAAAGATCATAGATAAACTTCTTTTTACCGATGACACCTGCAATAACACGACCATTATTTATTCCAATACGAATATGAAGATCAATTTTTTTTCTGCGATTAAAATCGTTAAGCAGGCGAAGAATCTGTAGTGCAAGTTTAACAGTTTCGAGGCAGTTTTCAGCATAAGTATCTGGAACACCTGCTGCTATCATATATGCATCACCAATTGTCTTTATTTTTTCAACTTTAAAGTTACTTAATAAATCATCAAGTTCACCAAAAAATTCATTCAGGATTTTTACCATTGTTGTTCCGCCAATTTCAGAGCACATCTTAGTAAAATTGACAATATCGATGAACATAATTGATACATTATTCACCTCTTCAAAAAATGGTTTTGCATTATATTCAAGCTTATTTGCAATTGAAAGAGGAAGAATATTCAAAAGAAGATCTCTCGAACGTTTATTTGATTTGTTCAATTCATCAATCATATTCATATCAGGATTTTCAAGAGCAAAATACATGATAAGACTTGAAACTGCTATACCAAGACCAATAATCAGAAGGTGTTTGTTAAACATCTGAATCAATGCAACAGTTCCTTCCATGATACAGAAAGTAATAATTGGAACGAGACGTTTAATCGAAACTTTTTTCAAATTACAGAAAAACAAAACCAATACGAAAATAACTGATACTGTAGACATTACGTAAACTGTATTTGAAGGGATTCCGTAGGAATAAATCCATTTTCCAACTCCACTATACAGGAGAGGATTTGCAATAACAAAACCACAAGCAACAATAAATACTAAAGCAGTAATAATCATTCCCACATATTGTAAAGTTAACGAAGTTGTTGTTGCTTTCGTTGGCATTGTGTTAACAATGGCATACACATCCATTGTTCCAATATAAGCCAGCATAACTATTAAGTATGATTTCGAAAGAAAATTATTAAGTCTGACAAGCTCTTCATTTCCGGCAATAACTTCAGTAATTGTAATAACACTGGCCACATCAAGAATCAATGTAATCAATGTTAGTATCATTAACACTCTATAAACAACATTTGCCGGTGAAGCCCATCTTTTCTTTGAAAAAAAGACAATCATTAAAGTTATTTCAAAAATAATACTTGCAATCTGAAATTCAATATTGTAGTTCATAACACTAACCTTTTAATATTTTCTTCGTTCTCATTAATATTAATGATTAAATAATAAGCTTAAATACAGCAGTCTGACTGTAAGTCATTGGAGCTGAATGCATAAAGAATACAACTCCATCCACAGGAGACCTTAATTCTGAAATTACTTCATCAGTGTACGGATCATGAATTTCAGCAAGCAAATCTCCTTTCTCAACTTCAAAACCAACTTTTACTTTTGGCTCAAAAAAGCCTGCATATGAAGTACGGACTGGAATAATTCTTTTTTCTTCTTCGAGAATTGCACATTCTTTATAACCGCCAAGAATCTCTGTACTAATGATACCTTTATTTTTCAAGAAAAGTAAAATTGATCTGATAATTGTATGTGCGGAATTTCGATCAATACCTTCAGTCTGTGCAGAATATAAGCTGAACGCCTTAACGCCGGCTTCCTGCCATGTATAATTTAAAGTTGTTTTTTCGTATGATCGAGGATCACGAATCATCATATAAGGCATCATAAAGCCGGCAGACTCTTCAAAATAATCCAGATGACTTTTCATAATTCTTACATGAGGAAGGAATGATCCAACCATATAATATGAAGCAAGATGAATACCATATTCATATTCTTTAGTCATATTGAATACTCCATCCGCAATAATTTCAGGTGTTGAACCTTCTGCTTTTCCAGGGAATGCACGGTTAATATCAGTATTATCTGTCGACCAGAATTTTTTTCTTGTATTCATTGAATATGCATTAGCGGAAGGAATTATAAGAACTTCAAAACCTTCATTCAATTCACCGGCAGACTCCAGTTCCTTGAGACGCTTTACAAGCCGTGCTGCAATAAACTGCTGCTGATACTCGTTACCACGAAAAGTTCCAACAATACTAACAGATTTTTTTCCACTTCCAAAAACAAAACCTTTTACACGAAAGTCATCGCGATAAAGTGAAGGCATTTCACAAATTGTTATTTCTCTCATCTAAAAATTCTCCCTAAAAGTGAACCAACTTCTACAACCGGATATTCTCTGACAGTAAACAAAAGTCCTGACTCTGGAGCAACTACTACTTCTTTAACAGTTCCTTCAAGAGGATTAATTACTCGTCCAAGTATCTGACCTTTTTCAACTTTATCTCCACACTTAACTTCTCGAATAAATAGCCCCGGAGTTTTTGATGTAATTATACATGCACTTTCTGCGTAAATCGGCTCTTTAGCAGCAACCACATCACCTGACCACATTCCAAGATTTTTCATTAAAGCAAAAATACCATCAGTCACTTGATTGCAATATTCCTTTGTACAATACATCGCAATACCCATATCGATTACCACTGCATCGATACCTTCATCATTTAATGCATATGCAAGTGTATTCTCAGAAACAGATGAACTTTGTGATGCCCATATTAAATCCAGATTCATCAATTTACATTTATCAATAAGCTTTTCTCTAAACTTAAATGGTATTCGTATTTGAGGAAATTCACGGACAAAAATACTTGAAGCATGAATATCAATCACAAAATCTGAGCCACGCAAATCCTGCATAATGTTAGCCGCAAGATGTTCTATCATTGTACCATCATTAAAGCCAGGGAATGTTTTGTTCATATCAATATCAAAAGCAGGAAGAGAACGTGTTACAGAATCAATCCCCAATGGATTCAAAGCAGGATAAATATCAACAATACCAGTAAGGCATTCAGGATGTTCTTTAATACGACGTTGAATTTCAAAACAGACAAACTGTCCTTCCAACTCATCACCATGAATTCCAGTAACAATGCTGATTCTTTTTAAGCCATCAGCTTTTTCAGTATTACCGGCAGACGAAATGGTATTTTTCTTGATTAACAATTTTTCATCAACAGGTAAATCAATTGAAACAACTGTCTTTATCATATAAGCCTCTTTTACCAGATTATTAATTTCGTTTATTTATATAATCATGCTTTCGTAAACGTCGAACAGAACTTGCTTTACCAATTGCATATTCTCTTACGACATTTCCTGGTGTAACTACAATTTCAACATATGCTTCATCAGCTCTCTTATTAATGGAAAGAGGAACTCCTTCAACCGAAAGTTCCCCAGAGCCAAATGTCATCTCAATTCTTTCGCCTGCCTTTATTGCAAGATCAATAATATAAACTTTGCCACTAAAATCCATTGCATTTGCATTTACGCGTTCAAGCCGGAGAATTGCAGGATTTAGCTGTGATGAATTTACAATGACCTTGTGAAGAATTCTAAGTTCAAGACCTTCTTTCTGCTCATGTGGAAGTTTTAATTTTCCAAGTGCAGCGTACATTTTATCTGTAATTTTATCTGCATCTTCAGTTTCTATAATTTCATCTGGAACTTCAAAGCCTGTACGGTCGTTGATTTTTCTTCCTGCAAGATTCAACTTAAAGAAATCAGGACTTTGATTTTCTATTCGTGCAGTTTTAATTTTTCCTACAAAATCAAGCTTACTTTTTTTTATTAAAGCAATGGCTTCTTCATCATCTTTAATATCAAGCAGATATATTCCAGGAGCAATTACAGTATGAATATGAGGAGCCAGTACACTGTTATGTTCTGCCGCAAGTGCAGCTTTACCGTCAAGTTTTAAAACAAAGCCGCGATAAAAAGAAGCAGTTGAATAAGAATCGTTCCAATCTTCAAGCTGGATTGAAAGTGTATCAGGTATCGGGAATGCTGCTCGTTCTTCCAGAAGTGCAAGAATCGATTTTGAAGTTAATCCAAAATCAAATCCTCTCATGATACTCTGACGGTCAATCATAAAACTGGAAACTGTGTCATATCTTGTAACAGTCATAAATTTTACAATGGGTAAAACGTCCTTTATCGCAAAGCCTGGCATAAGATTAACTGTCATACCTGGGTCAACTGTTATCATTCCTTTTGTAACAGTGTCTGCTTCATATTGATTCTGCTCAATTACTTTATTTATAGTATAGACATCTTTTTTTTCATCAGTAATTCCACAGGCGCCTAACAACCCCACATTACAGGCAGCATCAAACATTCTTTCAAGCCCACCTGTCTGAGAAACCTTAACTATTTCCGGATCCGCTGCAGTCATGATTGCTCTATTTTCCTCAAGCATCTTCGAAAATCTGGAACCACTTGTTTTTACAACTTCCTGAGCCCTTGGTCTAATTGCAACCAGAAATCCTGTACGGAGAAACAAATCTTTCGTAAAAGAAATTCCCTGAAGATTTTTTATTGTATCTACCAATAGCTGCGCCTGGACCTTTAAATTCTCTCGACTAAAATGACCAGCACTTGAAACTACAATATATATGAGTTGTTCTGCAAAACTCTGTTGTACAAATTTATCAAGCTTATTCCAGTCAAAATCCACACCTTTGCCGTTTTCTTTTAAAATTCCAAGATTAAGGAAAGCATTAAAGACAACTTCGAACATTGGAATTCTTTGACCAAAAATTTCTGTAGCAATCTCAACAGTATGCTTTTTTAGTGAACGATCCTGTTTTGAAAGATTTGGATTTTCCATCACAAAAGAGATAAAGCAGGCAATAAATTCCGGAGTAATGACAGGAGTATCATCTTTAGTTTCTTTAAATGAAACTTCTGAAAGAAGACGATTTACATTTATTAAATCATAAAACGCATTTTCCAGAAGTGGATTAAAATCAATTATGATTTCACCATCTTTTTCATATCTAAAAATAATGAGACGCTCTTCAAGATTATTTACAGTTTCATAAAGAAAAGAAAAACTAAAAGTATTTTCAAAAAAAAGCGTAAGTTTTTCTTCTGTACAATCTGGAATAAAAACAATAGCACAGATAAGTTCAAGCTCCTGAGGAGTCACAAGGCTCTTAATTGCAACAAGATGTTCTTTTTGTCGCAAAAAACTTTCGAGATTTTCTATCAGTTTATGCTTATTGTAAGGCGTTTTAATCTCGCCAAGATATGTTCTCATTGTTTCAGAAAAAACATTTTCTTCCAGTTCAAGAAAACTTCCCCGCCATTTGAGAATCTTTTTTGCATGTTCACTCATCACTGGTTCTCGGAATGCCATTAAATCTCTCCGTTATGGCAAAGAGCAAAGTCATCTTTGATTACATCAAATGACGATGCATCAGCATATTTTATTATTCTATATGAGTACCCCTGCTCAGCAAGGAACTTCTGTCTGTTCGAGCCAAAATCTTCTTCAACAGTACTGCGGGAAATTAAAGTAAAGAACCTGGATGTTCTTTCTTTAGGGCGAAGAATACGACCAAGTCGTTGTGCTTCTTCCTGACGGCTTCCGAAAGTTCCTGAAACCTGAATTGCCATTGAAGCATCAGGAAGATCAACTGCAAAGTTTGCAACTTTCGAAACAACAAGAACGCGGACTTTACCTGATTTAAAATCTCCATAAATCTGATCACGAACAGAGTTCGGAGTTTTACCTGTTATAAGAGGAACTTTCAAAAGAGCTGCAATTTCTTCCAGTTGATCAAGATATTGTCCAATAATAAGAATTTTGTCTTCATTAAATCGTTCAACAAGTTCGCTAACAATTTTTATCTTTACAGGATTTTCACATGCAATGCGATGCTTTTCACGGGCAGGAGCTACTGCATATTCCAGCTCACGATCAGTTGGTAAATCAAGACGCACTTCTACACATTCAGCTTTTGCAATCCAGCCAGTATGTTCAAGTTCTTTCCATGGAACATCATAACGCTTTGGACCAACAAGTGAGAATACATAACCCTGACAATTATCTTCGCGCACCAAAGTTGCAGTAAGACCAACACGACGCACAGCCTGAAGTTCTGCAACCACACGGAACACCGGAGCAGGAAGCAAATGAACTTCATCATAAATAATCAGTCCCCATGGGCGATCCCTGAAAATACTGAAGTGAGGATAAGGCCCTACTTTATCAGGCCGCCATGTCAAAATCTGATAAGTTGCAACAGTAACAGGTTTAATAGTTTTTGATTCACCTGTATATTCTGCAATCATGTCACGAGGAATATTTGTCTTATCGACTAATTCATCAATCCACTGATGAACTGAAGTAATGTTAGTTGTAATGATTAAGGTGCTTGTTTTAAGCATAGACATAATTGTCATACCAACAATTGTTTTTCCTGCACCACAAGGGAGTACGATTGTACCAAACCCTGTACCAGGACCTTTATCACCTACAATTGCTTTTGCAGCTTCTATTTGATAGTTTCGAATAACAAAATCTTTTCCAGAAGAAGTTTTTTCGTTAAGAGAAACATCAAGTGGTTCACCATCGCGGAGAGGAACTTCATCTTTTACAGGCCAGCCAAGTTCGATTAACTTCTGTTTGATTGTACCCCGATCTGTTAAAAGAAGGATGAATGCATTTTCAACCTGACATGGAGTTAAAAATTTCCTAAGCTGGACATTTGCATTAATCTGTTTATAGATAGGTTTTGTTTCAGCAACAAGCAGAAGATATTCTTCTTTACCCTGATTCTTTTTTTTCTTTTCCTCTTCGCAAGGATCAACCTGATTACCCGGATTAATTACAACAACATCATCAGGAAAGTGACCTGCTTTCTTTTCAAATTCCACCACCTCACAAGGAGCCGGAATCATACGAAGCTTTCCAAACCGGCCTGCAGTTTCTTCAATCCACACTTCTACCGACTGAGGGACATCAAAACGAGAATACTTTCTAAGTACATCAATTGCATCCTGATAAGTAAACCCGGCACTGGTAGCATTCCACAGCGAAAGTGGAGTTAGCCGATATGTATGCAGATGCTCAGGTGAACGTTCAAGTTCAGCAAAAGGAATCAGAGCATTACGACATTCATCAGCCAAAGGAGCATGAACATCCATAAGAATACTTCTGTCACTTTGAACAATAAGAGGATTCATCATTTTCTGAGCATCAAAATTATTTTGCATAACAAAGTATTATACATCATAAATCATATTTTTTCTATCTTAATTTCTTACTTGCTTAAATCACACTATTCTTATAGAATATAAGTACTTATCAAATATAATATTATTTAGAGGGGAAATAATAATGAACAAAGCAGAATTAGTAGACGCAATCGCAAAAGATACAGGATTGTCAAAAAAAGACTCAGAAGCAGCTCTCAAAGCTACTATCGAAACAATTTCTAAAGAACTTTCAAAAGGACACGAAGTTTCACTTATCGGTTTTGGAACATTCGGTGTTGGTAAACGTGCTGCTCGTACAGGACGCAACCCAAAAACTGGAGAAACACTCAAGATCGCAGCATCTAAATGTCCTAAATTCAAACCAGGAAAAGCTCTTAAAGACAGAGTTAACAAGAAATAAGTTAACAACTTAATTGGTTTGGAATTTACAAATCCAGTCTTCTTTTTGAGACTGGATTTTTTTTTGTATTTTCGTGTTATAATATCCGTGACTAATTTAAGAGGTGAATAGTTTGAAAAAGTTTTTATGCATTGTTTCTTGTTTACTCTGCGGAATTTTTACTTTTGCTGACACTAAAAAAGCAAAAGAGTATTTTCAGGCAGCACAGAACTTTGATAAAGAAGATAATATCTTCTATGCATTGGCAAATTATTATGATGCAATGATGGAAGACAGTGAAAATGCTGATTACCGGTCAGCTTTTTTTACATACAAAAAAGATCTGGAAACCGGAAAACCAGGTAAAGGTACTTATTCAGAATTTGACACTCACGACAGATGGCTTCAAATTTATTACGACTATATTAAATACTTTAACGATAATTGCCCTTTTTCTCTTTCAGTAATTCCATTAACCAAAGGAAAATTAAATTACGAAGAACGAACTACCGAATATACCTTTGCTTATTTTGCAGGTAACGACACAAACAAGTTCATTCAATTGACACGTATACTTGGTACCGGTATGCGCAATGCAAAAATGCAAGATTTCTGTCCTATCAATGCAGGTTCAGAATTCGCCTCCCTGTATTTTTCTGCCATTTATAATAAATACAAAGAAGACTTTCTATGGGATCTAGGAAATATAAGTTACTTTAATGGCTCTCACAGTTTTAAGAAAATGCAACCTCAAGTAATCTCCGAATCTTCAAATGGATTTCCCACATGTTTCTCAAACTTTTCATGGCGCGTAGAATTCTCTTTTGTTAACAAAGAAGGGGATACTGTAATTCCATTTGAAAAATTTATTCCTGAAAACCTTTCTTTTTCTGTAGCTGATGTTTATATGAATAAATTTCCCGTATTTTTCAGACACTGTGACTCTGGAATATATTACAATACTTATAAAATATCACTTACAGAAGAAGAAGTAAAAAAATATCAGCCAGAAACATTAACTCCAGTTATTACAAAGCTTGACCTCGTTGGCTTTGCCGTAAACGCTGACAAATATATTCCTGACCGTGAGTATTTAGTTGAAGGATTTGAGCCACTTCAAAAACAGCTGGACAAGCTTGACCATTATACACCACTTAATCAGAAAATGATTTCACCTGATGAGGACAAAGCACAAACCGAACATTTTCAAAAATTATTGTACATCGATAATCTCATGCAATATGAAAAAAATGCTGAACTCATGGCCTTTGTAAAACGACTTTACGACTCACGCACTTACATTGAAACAGATACAGAAAATAAATCTATCATCAAAATTTCAGATGAAGACATGGAATTCGTCAACAAACGGATAAAACTTCCAATACTTGCAGATTTATTTAACAGAATCAGTGGGAATGAACTGTGTTATACCATTGATGGTTCTATTATTAAAGAAGCTGATGGTTATAAAGTATACTATGACTCGCAAGATCACTTTTATTATCATTTTAGCAACATATCCTTTATAAAACAGTTATCAGAAGAAGAATCAAATGCTAGAATTGCAGCTCGTCTAAAAAAAGAAGAAGATGCCCGTATTGCAAAAGAACAGGCAGCCTTCAGAGCAGAACAGGAACGATTGAACACGATTCAATATTATGAAGATATAATCTTTGAAAAACTTTCTAAAATCGGAATCACACTGGAACTTACAGATGAAATCACTTATAAGAGCGAACCAGATAACAAAATCCGTGTCTATAAAATTATTCCAGATCGCAAAACTGTTGCCCGCCAGGGGAAATTTAAATCAAAGGCATATCTTTTAGTTGCAGAAAATTATTCACTTTCAAATTTAATATTATCAGTTAAAGAAACAGCTGAATTCTTTAATAACTATGATAAAAAATATCTCTTTTTTAATTATTATGACGGATATTATTTCTGTGAATGTGATGGAATAAAGCTCCCAAAAGACTGGTAGTTTTATACCTTCACAAATTCCTTGCAAAATTCTGCGACCACCATTATAATTTGCGTGTACGAACACGCAAAAACCATAAGGAATTCATAAATTGTCACTTACCATCAACGAAATCGCACAAAAAGCAGGAGTTTCAATTGGAACAGTTGACCGCGTCATTCACAACCGCGGTCGGGTTTCAAAAGAATCAATAGAAAAAATTCAGGCAATCATCAACGAATACGGATATCAACCAAACCCGATTGCAAGACAGCTCAAGACAAAAAAAGATTTCGTAATCGGCGTACTTCTGCCAGATCTTGGAACAGAACAAAGTTACTGGAAATCTGTTTTTGAAGGAATGAAAAAAGCTGCAGAAGAATTCAAACTCTTTTCAATAAAAATAAAACTGACTGAATACAAACGCCACAGCAGCAAAGCATTTGTTGAAAAAGCAAAAGAATTAAGCAAAGAGAAAATTAATGCATTGATTACCGCACCAATCGTTGCACCTGAAATTTTTGAAATACTTCCACTTTTTTCAAATGTTCCATATGTATTTGTAGATTCACCACTTGATCACGACAAACAGTTGACAACAGTTGCTCAGGATCCATATCAAGGCGGTTACTGTGCAGGGCGCATCATGGATCTTCTTGTTCCAAATGCAAAAAAAATTATAACTGTACAAATGTATGACAAAGCACCGAACTTGCACGAACGTTCCCGTGGCTTCGCAGAATATTTCAACAATCCAAAAGTTGTAAAAAATATTACCTACACAGCAAAGGAATACGGTACACAGAAAAAATTCATCGAAGCAATTCTAAAAGCAAAACCTGATGGAATATTTGTTACAAACGAAGGCTCATCAGAAATTGCCGATTATTGCAAGGCAAAAAAAATAACAAAAAGCTTTGCACTCATCGGCTATGACTTAATGGAAAAAAATGTAAAGTCCCTGAAAGAAGGAAACATTGACTGTTTGATTTCTCAGTCCCCACAGGACCAGGGATATCTTGCTGTCAAAAAATTATATCAGCATTGTCTGATAAACGAAAAAATTGAAAGAGAGATTTTTATTCCAATAAATATATTTTTTAAGGAGAATATTTAGCAATGACAGACACAAAAAAATTAATTGAAGACGGCAATGCAATGCTGGGAATCGAATTTGGTTCTACAAGAATCAAAGCCGTTTTAATCGACGAAAATCACACCCCTATTGCAGGCGGCGCTCACGACTGGGAAAACAGACTTGAAAACGGAATCTGGACTTATTCCCTTGATGATATTCTTGGAGGACTTTCAAGCTGTTATGAAGACTTAAAAAAAGATGTTCAGTCAAAATACGGAATAAAACTTACAAAGCTAAAAGCTCTCGGTATCAGTGCAATGATGCACGGTTATCTTGCATTTGATAAAAATGACAACCTTCTTGTTCCATTCAGAACATGGAGAAACACAATTACTGGACAGGCTTCAGAAGAACTTTCTAGCCTCTTTGGTTATCCAATTCCAGAACGCTGGAGCATCTCACACTTCTATCAGTCAATTTTGAACAACGAGCCACATGTAAAAGATGTTGCATTCTTTACAACACTTGCAGGCTTTATCCACATGCTTTTGACAGGCAAGAAAGTTTTAGGAATCGGAGATGCATCAGGAATGTTCCCTGTTGAATTTGCAACTAAAGCTTACAATGCAAAAATGTGCGGACAGTTCAACGACCTCATTAAATCAAAAGGTGTCTCTCAAAAACTTGAAGATCTTCTTCCAGAAGTACTTGTTGCAGGACAGAATGCAGGAACTTTGACAGCTGAAGGTGCAAAGCTTTTAGATAAAGATGGTGAGCTTGAAGCAGGAGTTCCACTTGCTCCACCAGAAGGAGATGCAGGAACTGGAATGGTTGCAACAAACTCAGTAAAACCACGTACAGGTAACGTATCAGCAGGAACTTCTGTATTTGCAATGGTTGTTCTTGAAAAAGATCTTTCAAAAGCCTACAACGGAAAAATTGACCTTGTAACAACACCATCAGGCGAACTTACAGCAATGGCACATGCCAACAACTGTACTGGTGAATATGACAAATGGATCAAGCTGTTTGGCGAAGCAATCACCGCATGTGGATTCACAGTCGACAAGAGCACACTTTACCAGAACCTTTTAGGAGCAGCTCTTAAAGGTGATAAAGACTGCGGCGGATGTATTCCATACAATTATATCTCAGGCGAATCAATGACAGGAATCAACGAAGGCCGTCCTCTTTTTGTACGCACACAAGATGCCTCATTCACTCTTGCAAACTTTATGCGAGGTCAGCTTTTTACAGCTCTGGGTGCACTCCGCACAGGAATGGACATTCTCTTTAACCAAGAAAATGTAAAAATCGACCGCCTTACAGGACATGGCGGATTCTTTAAGACACAGGAAGCAGGACTCACAGCAATGGCATCTGCAATGCACACACCAATTTCGTTAATGGAAACAGCAGGAGAAGGTGGTCCATGGGGAATGGCAGTCCTTGCTTCATACCTTGTAAACGGAAAAGGAAAATCACTTTCTGACTACCTTGAACAGAATGTATTTGCAACAGCAAAAACAAAAACATTCGAAGCATCAAAAGAAGACCAGGAAGGATTTAACAGATTCTTTGCAAACTACACAAAAGGCCTTGATATTGAAAGAGCCGCAATCGCAAATATCTAAATTATGTTATTAAGATGGAATTTCTGTCAGCCAAATTTCCATCTTGATAAGGAGAAAATATGAGTTCAATCTATCAGACATTAAAAGAAGAAGCTTTCGAAGCTAACATGCAGATTCCACAGAGGGGTCTTGCAATTTATACATGGGGAAACGTTTCGGCATTTGATAAGGCTAAAGGCGTTTTTGCAATAAAACCATCTGGCGTTCCTTATGACAAAATGAAGGTTGATGATATGGTTGTTGTTGACTTAGACTGTAACAAAGTTGAAGGTTCACTTAATCCTTCATCAGACACGCCAACCCACGCAATTCTTTATAAGGAATTTGAAAACATCGGTGGTGTTACTCATACCCATTCACCACATGCAACTGCGTGGGCACAGGCCTGCAGATGCATTCCGCTTTTGGGAACGACACACGCTGACCACAGCGCAAACCAGGTTGTATGTACACCAATGATCACAAAAGAACAGGTTGAAAGCGCCTATGAAAAAGAAACAGGAATCCTCATTGCCGACACATTCCTCCGCCCAGAAAAAGTTGGAGCAAAAGGCTTTGACGAAACTCCTCTCAAACCTTTAATTCCTTCTGAAAACCCAATGGTACTTGTTGCAGGCCACGGCCCTTTTACATGGGGAAGCAATGCCGACAAGTCAGTTTACAACGCAGCAGTTCTTGAAGAAGTTGCCCGCATGGCTTGGATGACAATGCAGATCAATCCACAGTGGAAGCCACTTCCTGATTATGTTCTTAACAAGCATTATGAACGTAAGCATGGGCCTAATGCGTACTACGGTCAAAAGTAAAGAAAACGCTGATGGTAATACAAACAAAAATCCCGCTCTCGGCGAAATCCACAGGAGAGGATAACAAGGGATCCGTCCGCTTCGCGGACACCTTAAATATCCTCCCATGGCTTTCACCTACGCGGGATTTTTTTCTTTACTTGCAATGTTTTTTACTTTTTCACTCCATCATAAGAGACTTATTCAGTAACTAGATTTTTCAAATCCTTATTTGTCATTGCACAAACACAAGAATCTGAGTAAATATTTACAGCAGTTTCTATCATATCGATTACAGCATAAATTGGAAGAATAACTCCCATAACACCGATAGGCATTCCTTTTCCTGCCATCAAAGAAAGTGTAAGGAAGAAACATCCCATTGGTACACCGGCATTTCCTACTGCACTGATAACTGAAATGAGAATCCATGTAATAACTGTAATAAGATCAAGCTGTACACCACCGTTTTTCATTACGAAAAGTGATGTTACAAGAATGAAAGCAGCACAACCGTTCATGTTAATTGTTGTACACATTGGAAGAATAAAACGTGAGAATTTCTTATCACATTTTACACGATTTTCAACACAGTCCATTGTTACAGGAAGTGTTGCTGCAGAACTTTTTGTAAACAATGCAGTTAAAATTGCAGGAATCATATTCTTGAAATGCTTTGCAGGATTAATTCCACGGATCAAAAGGAAAATTGAAAGAACAATGAAGAACTGGATTAAATTTCCACTTAATACAACTGCCACATATTTTCCGATAGATTCCATTGCAATATGAGCACTCATTTCATTAATGAGCTGAGCTGTAAATGCAATAATTCCGATTGGGAGAATTGCAATAATCCAACCGATTACTTTGAAAACCATTTCCTGGAATCCATTGATTACATTGAGAATTGCAGTTTTCTTATCAGATTCCTGCATTTTTGAAATTGCAAATCCAAATACAAATGAAACAATAAGAATTGAAAGAACATTCCCAGAAACAAATGGATAAAGAATATTATCTGGGATTGCCTGTATAAAGTAGTCAAGGAAAGTTGAAGAATTCATATTTGCAAGCTTTTCAGCAGCAACACCTTCATAAACTGAAGCTGAAAGAACCTCCGGCTTAATAACAAAGAAAAGAACAGCCGCAATTGTAGAAGCAGCAAGTGTTGTAAGAAGAGTGTACATCAATGTTCTTCTGAAAATCTTTCCAGTCTCTTTGTTTCCACCAAGGGAAGCAAGTGTTGTAAGAATAGATACTGCAATAGCAGGAACTGCAGTAAACTTGAAAAGTCTTGTAAAGATTGTTGCAACAAAATTACAGATACTATCAATAGCTGTGATATGCAATAACCCTAAAACAGCACCAATAATAAGTGCACCAACCCAAAAAATGACTTGTTTAACCTGTTTATTCATATTTTAACTCCATACTGATTAAGAATACAGACAATATGTAGTACCAGCCAGTTTGTAAAAACGTGGATTTAGCATCAAAATGTTAATGATAAAAATAACAGTATGGGCATTACCTCATACAAAGTGGAGACACTACATAGAAATTATAACACGAAACGAAAAGATTTTGTACAAAAGGTTGATGATATTGTTGAAACTGTAAACCATCGCCGTTTTTGAAACAAAACCTTTTGCTCCCACAGCAGGACTTGTTGCGTGTTCAACAAAGCCGCCCGAATCGTGGCTTGAATAGGCGATGCAGGGAATGTTCAGTCCGGGAAAATCTTTGATGATGTCAAAACCGGAATTTTCCATCTGAGAATCTACAGTCTTAAATGAAATATCAACGACCGCAAGAAATTCATCAGCCTTAAGACTTCCATTCTCAAACTGATTCTGGATTTCCTTACATTCTTCAACGTTACTTGCCTGAAATTCAACCTTAAAATCCGAACTGAATTTTCAAAACCGCATGAAGAGCTTTAATTCTGAATTTTTGGAAAAAGATTTTCCAGAGGCAGAGAAAAGCTCCATTGGTACACAGCTCTTAGATTTGAAAAACAGCTGTATACTGAAAACGCGACATTTCAAACAATATCAAATGAAACAGGTGAAAAATTTAATTTAATCGTAAAAGAACTGATTACAGAATTGAAAGAAAAAATAAATAAGTCCTATTTAATTAGGAAGGTGAGCAGGTCTATAACAATTGCGATGATTGCAATGACAAGCATTGCTTTTTCGTACTTTGTCACAGACGATCTCCTTCATTTAATCACTTAAGGCTGTGTTTTTTTATTTGTTAAAACCAAGTTTTTTCATTATTTTTAGAGATATGCAAGTATTAATACAGCCATATGGCAAATCTGAGATTTCTCTATCATTTCCGTCTGGTTTTACAGAACCTGTATTAAATGCTGTCCGAAGGCTTCCCAACCGCAGGTACGAACCCTCACAAAGAATTTGGATTATACCGGATAGTCAGGAATGTATCGATTCGCTCTTACAGAATCTCTACTTAACGGGGCTTTTCACTTATGAGAATGTTAATGAAAATCAGAATTATCCGAA